>Ga0210408_10000179_pt1 | contig 96506 bp, 74 predicted proteins | sample IncBWH4MmetaG_FD_155471 | JGI IMG/M metagenome (GOLD analysis project Ga0210408, IMG submission 155471) | Forest soil microbial communities from Barre Woods Harvard Forest LTER site, Petersham, Massachusetts, United States - Inc-BW-H-4-M | ecosystem: Environmental > Terrestrial > Soil >...
GAGTAAAACCTGGCATGTCGCTGACTGTCAGAACCCCACTCTCGTCGAGCGCGGTGAGAATCTCTTTCAAATGCTTTTCTTCCGCAGAACTGATAAACAGGATCCGGCAATCCGCAGCGTCTTGCGGCTTTGTAATTCGCCGCAGCACGATGGGTTTACCGTCCAGAGCTTCACCCGCAAGAGTGGAATCGAGAATGGGGCCAAAGGGATCCTGACCGAGCAGACAAACTGAAAAGGAATCGCCTTTGCCGCCAGGAACCGTCTCCGGCCATTTGACGAATCTGCCAAAGTTGTAGAGATAGGTGGCTTTGACTTGGTACTCGCTAGGCTTTGGCTGTTGCGCAAGGAGGCCGGCTGCGCCGAGGAATGTCACTACCAGCAGAAACACCGCAACCGGACGCCAAGGGCCCTGCACGCCTCTAAGGAAGGCACGCGTGATGCTCGATCGCAAACTTGATGCGTTTGAGGGGTGGCCCATGAGACTTACTTCCCGTCACTTGTCCAAGTAATCTTTGCGTATACGCCTCTTTTGATCCCCACCAGGGGACCTGGATCACCACCAAATTCGTTGTGATACGGTTGCAGAAGATTCTGTCCGACGACCGAAAAATTGAGACCTCCGCCGGCATGCCATCCGAGCCGCACATCAGCTGTGTTATAGGCCCTAACCACTTGGCCCGGAAGTCCGATCTGCGCCGGGAGCGCGCTTGAATGCCGGAATGTCTCATCGAGCTCGAAGTGTTTTGGCAAATTGAAAAGCGATTGAAAACCCACGACATTGCGCGGGCTGGATCCCATGTACGAGGCCAGTAACCCGCCTATGTCTGTATAACCAGGCTTGTCCTCCAGCGCCATGTGCAGAAATGAGTACGATCCGCGTAGCTGCCACCAGTGTGTAATGCGCCAATTCGGAGCCACTTCGCCGCCTACGGTGTGACCCTGGATTCCGTTCGCAAACGGAACGACGATCAAAAGGCGCAGCGGCGGAGGCGTGTTGGACTCGGCCAGCGCGAGCGGGCCATAGTTCTGCAGGTCGCGGTACGAATTGTAAAATCCAGTGAAATCCAGGTACAGGCTGCGGCTGACCTGCGCGCGATATCCCGCCTCATATCCGATCAACTGCTCCGCCTTTTGCTTAGGGTTCCCTAGTATCTCGAAGTAGACCGGCGCGGTCGGCGTGTTTTCCACAAAAATGTTGAACTGCACGTCATCGTCGATGCGTGATGGCGTCCGCACTGCGCGCGTTACCGCGAACCAGAAGGACTGGTGCTCCGTCGGTGCCCACAATAGTCGCACGCTGGGTTGGTAATCAAACCCGCTGAAATTGTTGTGCTCCAGTTTGGTTCCCGCAGTCAGCGTCAGTTTGTCGCGCACGAGCGGCAGTTCGTACTGCACAAAGCCGCTGTAAATGGTGTCGGTCTGCTTGTTTGGCAGAAAATTCACGGTCGGCGCGATTTGTATGTCGTTGCTCGGGCTTACCCTGGCGCCTAGTCCCCAGGTTAGCTCCTGGCCGCCATGCACGCGCATGTGCTGCACAAAATCGATATCAAACGTGTCGCGCGTCTCGCCGAGCTCGAGGTCTTGCCGGTTAGTCCGGTCGAAATAGGTTTGAATTTGTATGTCGGATCCTTCGCCCGTAGTGTGCTGCCAGCGCGCCAGGAGATTGCCTCCCGAGACGTTCGCCTTGTCGGCCGCCACGATTTCCGCGGGAGGAGCATACGTGGCGAGCAGAAAACTCTCTCCACTCAGCGCGCCGTAAATGTCGCCCTGCACCGTTAGAGTGTTCTTATTGTCCGCCTTCCAATCGGTGCGGAAGCCCATTTGTCCCATGCGGAAGTTATCAAACCGGTCGGCGTTGGAGTGAAATTCGGGTCCGCGGAGGGAACCCGTGCCGTAAATGCGATAGTCGAAATCCTTTCCTGCCGAGCCGCCGTAACGCACGGCGCCTGTTCCCTGGTCCACGTTCCCGCCGCCCAGTGTGGCCAGTGCGCCCTGGGTTTCCTTCGAGCTCTTTGTGATGATGTTGATTACACCGTTGACCGCGTTGGCTCCCCAGATCGTACCGCCGGGGCCACGAATCACCTCGATACGCTCGATGTCTTCCAGCATCACGCTCTGTACATCCCAATACACACCGTCGAAGAGCGGTGTGTAAACGCTCCGTCCATCGATCAAAACGAGCAAGGACTTTGAAAACTGTCCTGCAAATCCGCGAATCGCGACGGACCAATGATCTGCATCAATGCGCGCCACCTCCACGCCCGGCGCCAAACGCAGGGCCTCCGGGATGCTCGTGGCGCCCGAGCGCCGTATGTCTTCCTGCGTGATCACAAAGACCGCTGCCGGTGTCTTCTGAACCTGCTGAGGGTCCTTAGAAACAGTGGTGACCTCAAGGTTGCCTAGTTGTTCCAGGCTCAGTTGTTTTAGACTCTCAGGAGGATTTTGATTGCTTTGCGTGGCCTGGGCGCAGATCTGCTGCGCAGGTCCCACGAGTGACATCAGGAAGGCGATCGTGTTTGCGGCTACGATACGGCGAAAAAGACTCGTTCGGGCCTTGGACACCGTTTGCCTAAGGGTGCGGAAGCTGGGTGGGACGTGACAACGGACAACACTGCATGCGCACAACCGCTCTCTAGGACACAAAAATTGTTCATGCTTCGAAAAGCGAAGAATGCCGCGCGCGCTGGATGGGACAAACATGCGGTTCAATGGGAATCATAAGAAGCCTAGCAGTTTCTTTAGTCTATGCCTGGTAAAGGTTCTCTGCGCTTTATCAAACGGTTACCGGCAAGAAAATGGCCTTCGAGTCACGGAGAGCCCGTCGCGTTGAAATCCTGCCCGGAGGACCAAATTGCAGAGTCTTCCTTAGTTGGAGGACAATTTCCGCTCCAGGACCCTAGGGTGCAGGGCCCCGTCTTACTTCTGCGCTTCGGGCGGGTGGAGCACCCTCAACCTAACAACGGAGGGTACCGCTCGATAAGAGCGAAGGCGTTGACAAAGGGTGATGACATGAGGCAGGCGCCTCCGTGCCTGGGCAGATGTATGCTCGCGCGGATCGTGCTTGAACCGTTTGGCATGGAGCCAAGCAGGAGGCACCCATGTCAGTTTATCTCGGAGTTGATTTTCACGCTCGGACGCAAACCGTCTGCTGGTGTGATCAGGCAGACGGCCTAGTTCATCTGCGCACGTTGGACCACGAGCATGACGACGTGCGTGGTTTCTACACGCAGTTTGCCGTTCCCGCTATCGTGGGGCTGGAAGCCACCGGTTATGCAAGGTGGTTCCATCGTTTGCTAGAATCCCTCGGGCATCGTCTGCTGGTTGGCGATGCCTATGTCATCCGAAAATGCGCGTTGCGCCGTCAGAAAAATGACCGGCGTGACGCCGAGCTATTGCTCGATCTGCTTCTCCACGGGGATTTTCCCGCCGTGCACATTCCGCCGACCGCCAGTCAGGCCGTGCTGCGGCTTCTTCGTTACCGTCAGCGACTCGTTGAAATTCAAACGAAACTTCGCAATGGCATTCAGGCCCTGGCGCTCAACCACCAGCTGCGGCTCGGACCAAAACTGTGGAGCAAACAGGGGCAGCAAGAGCTGCTGGCGCTGGAGCTCGATGACACCGATGTCCTGCAGCGAGAGCACTCGCTCGAACTTCTCGGCCAGATCCGCACGCGCGTCCGGGCCATCGAAAAGGACCTGACGTTGCGGGCAGACCAAGATGCACGCGTGCGGCTGCTGCGAACCCACCCGGGCGTTGGGCTACTCACTTCGCTGACGGTGGTTCATACCCTCGAACCAGTTACGCGATTCGATCGCGCACGGCGTATCGCAGCCTACTGCGGCCTCGATCCACGCGAAACTTCCAGCGGCGACACCGTTCGCATGGGTCACATCTCCAAGCAAGGAAACCGGCTGCTCCGACATCTACTGGTGGAAGCAGCGCATCGGGCTGTACAAAGCAAGGCTGATGCGGACCTACGCAACTTCTATTTCCGGTTGGTAGAAAGAAAAAAGAACGCCGCTGTCGCCATCACCGCGGTGGCGCGCAAACTGGTGCTGCGACTCTATCGCATGCTCCGCGAAAACATTGATTACACCGAGTTCCGGCGCCGAGGTCGTGAAGCGCGATGTGCCCGGAAAACCGCAAGCCCCGCTACTGGTGGCTGTTAGGGTGATCGGGCCGTCCGCCGTTTCCGGCCTCGTGCCGGAACCGAGCGATGCCGTCTTCATGGGCCTATATGCCCGAATAGATGAATGATCACGACCCGGAAAATCTTCGGGCCGCTGATCGGAAACCGAAAACGTCACAAGCAACGATCTCGATGCCAAACGGTTCGCACCAACAATCAGGCCAACACGCGCGTTGCAGACCCATCTCGCACGCAATCCCACCCGTCTGCGCAAAACCTCAGGTTGACACCGGTGCCTGCCTCATAGATGCGGTCTTTGACTTTTAGCTTCTTTCCCCTCGTGCTGCTACGCACGTCTGCGTCGCGGAGTAATTACTTCCTCGGAGTCGCGGTGATGGTTGGAACGTCTCCTGTGCGGTGGTCCACTATTTGAAAGAGCAGGAAGGCGTGGACGGCATCCGTCGTCTCTGGACTCGATGTGACAAGCCGAATCCGCCCGCCACCGTCCAATTCGGCGAATTCGTAGCGAATCTTTTCCTTGAGCCTCGTCATGGTGGCCGTACCGGGAGGGTTGGTGTCGTGAATAAGCATTGGCGCTTGGAGATCCCCGGAAGCGAACATCCTGGAGATATGTCCCAGGTGACTCCGAATTTGATCGATGCTCGCTTTATCTTTCAAATCGTTGGCCGTGACTTCGATTTCCCCTCCGTCGCCGAACAATCGGAAATGATGCGTGGTGCCTTCGTGTGAGAAGCCCATAACGTGATCTCCACGCTCGACCACACCTTCAGAACGCTTGCCCTCTTTCGGTGGATTCTGCTGGGCGCTTGCCATTCCCGGAACCACAGCCAGCAATAAAACCAGTCGCAACTTGCGCATGATCTATTGTCCCTTCTTCTTCCGGAGCCTTGGAAAACTCGGAGCGACCCTGGACCCAGCTCTCCACGCCACAGCCTCCAGCAACCGCGCCACTTGCCCCGCTTTTGTCCGCCGCAACCGCCTGTCCCACTCCCTCGACAATCGCTTTAGCTCCACGCGCAGCGCAGCCAGGTTCCTGATGTGCTCATTCACGTCGCGAATCTTCGCACGCATCAAGGCACGAACGTGCCGACAAGGGGCCCCGCCCTTATCACGAATCGCCAGAATGCTCTTCAACTCTGTAAGAGAGAAACCCACCGCCAAAGCCCGTTGAATCAGTTCAACCCGCTGCTGAGACGTTGGAAGATACTCTCGGTAGTTCCCGGACGTTCGCTGCGGCAAAGGCAAGATCCCAAGACGCTCGTAGTGCCGCAGTGTGTCGGTGCTTAACCCAGTGAGACGCGCCAGTTGTCCCGAACGCATGGAGTTCCTCCCGCGAGAAGAGTCTAAACCCTGGAACCGATTCCGGGGTCAAGTCAAAATCGCAATTACGTCCCGCGCCCCACAGCGGCTCGTGTGACGGAAAACTTATCGTGCCGCAGGGCACGCCTGTTGCATCCCGCCGTCGTTTGGAGGTAGTATCCGGCTCAGTCCCCGTGGTGTTCCGCTATAAGGTGTGCTATGAGATCGGCTGGCATAGTTCTGCTGTTGTGGTTCCTCTTCTTACCTTCTCGTTCGTTCGCCACTGCTACTGATATTTTCCTTAAGATTGGAGATGTAACCGGCGAATGTAGTGATGACAAAAAGGCTTGTACCTTCCAAATCAGCAACACAACTGGTTTGACAAATGGAGAGGTCACGACCGCTTCAACATTTATCGGCTCGGAAGTACTAGTAAACTTCCTTGAAGGAGACCCCGATCGTCCTATTGTGACCGGTACGGTGTGGAATGGCGTTGACATTTCCCCCGGTGGCAGCTTCACCGGAACCCTGCCCCTGCCGTGCCCGAACCTGCCATGCCAATTATCGAGCGTCGACTTTACAGCGCGTCTCGGCAGCAAATTTCTTGTCCTGTCGAATGGAGACACATTCTTCCCTGACTCCGCTGTGATTAGCGGCGGTCTCGGTGACCTGTTGGTGCGGGGACAGGAAATTCCATCCGTGCCGGAACCATCTTCGTTGGCGCTGATCTTCGCAGGAGTCTGTGTTCTTTGCAGAAGGGCTTTTCACGGGCGGGTGGCGGGACAGCTAGGATGAATTTGGGACCCGTGGCGCGTCTCTTGTGCCTTTCACGCCTTCCCGCAGGCGCCTTTGCATTTTGCTCTCTTTAGAAGGTGGGGCTTCTAGCCCCACGTAACGACGCCAACTCCGCCGCCTCTCATCGCCCGCGTGACGGCCGCGAGCGCGTTTCTCCCTAGGGGGTCGGACCTTTAGCTTGCCCTGCCTGCCCCGATCCTCGAAGGGTTCCGACATAACAAGCCCCCAAACAATCTGTCATCCCGAGCCGCCGCATTTTGGCGTGCGAGGGATCTGCTTCTCTCTTCGTAGTTGTAGAGGCGTCGCTTTTCCAGTTTCGAGTTTCCAGTTTGTAGCTTCTAGTTTCTAGTTTCTAGTTTCTAGTTTCTAGTTTCTAGTTTCTAGTTTCTAGTTTCTAGTTTCTAGTTTCGCTTCGTTCCATCCAAATCCTCTATCGTCACCCGGCAAGATCGCATCGCCATAAAACGCAAAATATCATCTTCGCTTGTTATTCGCCACACATGGATCCGTCATGCCGAAGCCGCCACATCTTTCGCGTGCGATCGCAGATTCCAACCTTGTCGGAAGGGATCTGCTTTTGCTTTTTGGCTAAGCTTTTGCGCTAATGCGTTCGCCATTGTGCAAAAGTTTGCAGAATTCGAGCTAGTGACTCCCGTCCGCGCCTGACGCACGAGGCGGCAGGAATCGGATAGCAGCCCCCGAATCAATGAGATGGAGCGGAACCGCAAGAGACACTCGCCGGATTCCGCTTTGGAGTTCCGTATGCATCCATTCTCTCCGGCGTTTTCTGCTCCGTGAACGTCGATTTCCTATGGTCGACCACGGAATCCCTGGACCAGAGACTATTTGAGTCGGAGGTAAGCAATGCTAACCCAGCTGAAAGTGGCCGTTATCACCATGGTTCTTGCCATTGGCTTAGCCACTGCCGGAGCCCGGCCAGCATGCGCGGACACTTACCAGGTTTCAGGGTTCTTCGACACCACTTCTTACAGCGGCCCACTGAACGGCGGGTCATTCAGCGGCACTTTCTCCACAACCGGACCTCTCGCCTTCACACTGCCGGGTACGTCCATACCGACGTTCGACGTTTCTCTATTTAATTCTAGCGGCACTCTGCTTGCCGAGCTTACGAACTCTACTACCACTGCGCTTGCTCTCGACGCAACGTCCGCGGGAGACGGAGACCTGATCGGGTTCGGCTTAGCGCAGACTTTTCTGCAGTTACAGTTCCCCCCCGGATCCTCCGGGATCGGACCGGTTCTACCGTTTAGCTCCCGTCTGGGAGCTAATGCCTCCTTCGCTGGAATTGGAACTAACACCATCCTTACCGATAGCGGCGTCGCCTCCGGTCAGGTTTCACTCGTTCCGGAACCGGGTACCCTCCTGCTCCTGGGCATGGGCTTCGGCCTTCTCGGCCGAAAACGCACGGCGAAAAGGGAATCAGTTCGCTAGACCTCCGCCGCCTCTCATCCGCCCGCGCGACGGCCGCGAGCGCGTTTCTCCCTAGGGGTCGGACCTTTAGTCCGACATAACCAGCCCCAAAAAAAATCTGTCAGAAGCAAACTGGAAGACGTTTCCTCACAGCTTCCCTTTCAACGATGCGTGCCGTTGGCGGGTGGCCGACAGGCAGGATGACTTTGGGTGCCGTCGATAAGAGCGAAGGCGTTGTCAAGGCACAAAACTCCCGTGCAGTGGTTTTCACCGCTTTGCTTTCTCAGAGTGGTGGAGAACCGAAGCTCTGAAACTCTCACGGTGAATCAGCTTTCGGCGGCCCTTACCAACAGATCGTTCCGCCAACCATCGATACGGCCTAACTTCGACCATGATTCTTCTATCCGAATCCCGGCCTGAACCGGGACGAGAGCGCCCAATCAATCCCTCGGTCTAGCTTGCGCTGACCAGCGGCACCCGCGAGCTGCTCTCGACACGAACGACCTCTGGATAGCCAGTATTCGTGCGTAGCATCCAGTACAGTCGAATCGCTAATTTCCTCGCTGCTGCCACTTTCGCCACACCTTTCGCTTTGCTGTGGCAGCGATGCAAATATTCATTCCGAAACTGCGGATCGTACCGCACGGCGCACTGCGCCGCTTCGACCAGCAGCATTCTCATGAATCGATTTCCTTGCTTGCTGATCGATCCTAAACGCTGATGTCCACCCGAACTGTACTCCCGCGGAATCAGCCCCAAATAACTGGCGACTTGCTTCCCTCGCCGGAACCGAGAAACATCACCCATGGTCAGCACGAACGCCATAGACGTGATCGGCCCCACGCCCGGCTGCGTCATCAGCAGACGCGCCTTCTCGTTTTTCTCCGCGGCTTCCACTACCGCTTGGTCCAGCAGAACAATCTGCCCATTCAACATCTCTCTTACCTTGAGCAGGTCTTCTCGTCGCCGGCTGGCCCACGGCTTCAGTGGCAGCTCGCGTAGCACCTTCTCGCCCGCTTTGCTCCACAGCTTCCGCTTCTTGGTCACGCCTTGGTTCATCGCCAGGTGTTGCAACTCGGCCTTCACCTGGGCGCGAATACGCACCAGCTTGTAACGGTGAATCAAAAGCTGTCGTAGATCCTTCTCCGCTCCCGATGGAGTCCAGATCCGCGGAAAGCGTCCTTCCAGCAGAAGCTTCAGAATCAACGCGGCATCGCGACGGTCGTGCTTTTGCGATCGTGGATCGCAGGCGCGAATTTTCGAGGCGTCTCCAATCCATAGGTCGTGCCCCAGGCTGGCAAGCAACTCCACAAACCATTGGCAATTCCCGGTTGACTCCATTCCGACAAGAACAGAACCTTGCAATCGCCGGTAAAAACGATCCGCTTCTCCCGATGCATGATCCAGCTTCTTCTCCTCAGTTTCCCCAGTAACCGTGTCGACCCAACAAATCTGTTGCCAACTAGGATGAAAATCACATCCAATAACTATCATCGAAGGCTCCTTCCTACCGATAGCTTCGGTTCTCCAAACAGAAGCTTACTCGGCTACGAACGGAGCCTTCGCTCTTATCCAATCAATCCTTGCGGGTTTGGTTCATGCAAGGGTGGGTCTTAGTTTTACCCAGCGCCGCACGCTTGCAAGGGCTGCCAGTTTTGTTCCCAAATAGTTAATACCAGTTCTCAGATTGGTACTGTACAATCTAGCCATCTCGCGTTACCATATCCCGTGAAATCGCCTCTCGCAACCCTTCGTGCTCAAGCAACACCCGGTAACTCCTTTCCTTTCTGCATTCACCCACTCTCGGCCTCCAACTCTCAACACTCCGTTCCACGCGACTCTCGATTTTCGCTCCTCGCTTTTCTAGTTTCGTGTTTCGAGTTTCATGTTTCGTCTCTAAGTCCTTTATCTACCGCTTTTACGCCAAATTCCCCTCTATCTCCTTTATCTACCGCATTTACACAAATCGACCGGGGTGTGGGGTCGTTTCCTCGACTTTCAATTTTCAACTGTCGACTGTCGACCTCCACCCATCCCAAGGAAAGAAAAATGAACACTAAACCCAGCATCATCAACGAACCTCCAACAACCGCAACTCCCCGCTGCCAGCATCGCTCCTTAAAAGGCCGCTGCCGCCAGCTCGCCACCGGCCCCGCCGCAACTCTCTGCTTCGATCACGCCCGCTCCGAGCAGCAGGCCAAGAACGACTTCACCCTGCTCGCCCCGCTCGTGCGCCAAACCGAAGACTTTCAGTCCGCCGAAGCCGTCAACGAAACTCTCGGCGCTCTCCACAATCTCCTCGCCGAAGGCCGCATCTCCCCCCGGCGCGCCGCCGTCATCGCCTACGTCGACAGCCTCATCCTCCGCACCCTCCCGGCCATGGCCAAGGAAGATGGCCAGACACAAATCATCTTTGACATGCCCGGTCCCGACCGTAACAGCACCGAGCCCGATCGACGCGATCGTGAGACTAATGTGCTGCCCCACTCGACTGAGCCTGCCTTTCACCCATGATCTGAAGCTGCGCCGCAGGACCGTGCCCGCCCCGTCCCATAAAGGCTGCGCCGTCCTATAATGGGTGCACACAAATTCGGGGAGGGACTCGACCATGACCGGACAACGCAAAGCCAGCTTCACCCGCATGCTTCTCGCATGCCTGATAATTATTCTCGGCGCTTACTGGGCCGGAGCACGTTGGGGCCAGCGCCAGCCAATCGGCGTCGACGCCTTGCAGCGAGCGACAAGCTCCGCGAAAGATGTATCCGCGGCCAACGTAGCCGCGCGCGACGCCGCTCTCACCGACGAGGAAGCCATCAACGTCCGCGTCTACCGCCAAGTGTCGCCCGCCGTCGCCAACATCCTCACCAAAGCCACCGAATACGATTTCTTCATGGATCCCGTCTCCGTCGAAGGCGCAGGTTCCGGCTTCGTGATCGACGAAAAGGGCTACATCCTCACCAATTTCCACGTAGTGCAGCAAGCGCAATCCATCGAAGTCGTCCTCGGCGATCAGTCCCGCTATCCCGCAAAGTTCATCGGCGCGGACCAGCGCAACGACGTTGCCCTCGTCAAGATCGATCCGAAAGGAAAACATCTCGTCTCGTTGCCCCTCGGCGATTCGGCTAACCTCCAAGTCGGCCAGAAAGTTCTCGCCATCGGCAATCCCTTCGGCTTTCAAAGCACGCTGACTACCGGCGTGGTCAGCGCCATCGGACGTACCGTGCAAACCAGCCAGACCACTTTGATCGACGAAGCCATTCAGACCGACGCCGCCATCAATCGTGGCAATTCCGGCGGCCCGCTCATCAATACCCACGGCGAAGTCATCGGCATCAATTCCGCCATCTACACGCCCAGCGGCACCACCGCAGGCATCGGCTTCGCCATTCCCATCAACAGCGCCAAGCGCATCGCCCACGATCTCATCACCGACGGCCGCGTCCACCAAGCCTTTCTCGGAGTGCAAACCATTTCCGTAGCAGGCCAACTCGCCGAAGCGCTCGACCTGCCCTCCAAAGAAGGCCTGTTGGTGGAATCTGCAACCAAGGGAGGACCGGCCGCTGACGCCGGCATTCGCGGAGGGGACCGCGTCGTCCGCGCCGGTATGCAGCGCATCGCCATCGGCGGCGACCTCATCATTGCGGTCGACGGTAACAAGGTCGCCAGCCCCTTCGACCTCAACATCATCCTCAACCGCAAGCGTCCCGGCGACACCGTCTCCCTAACAATCTACCGCGGCGGCAAGAAGGTCGACATGCCAGTGAAGTTAGGCGAGCGCCCCGGCGCATAACAAAAATCTACGATGACGTTACGCCAAATTCAGCCCGCTGCTTCTCGCGCTCAGCTTCCGGCAGCGAAAACCAGGATTCAGCAATGTCCCGCACGCGCTCCAGTTCCCTCTGCATCTCGGCGTGTTTGGCTTCCAGCACGTGCTGGTCCGCGTCGGCTGGCACGTAAATCGGTGGAGCAAACAAAATCACCGTGCGCGCAAACGGCATCGGCAACAGAAAATGATCCCAAGTATTCGTGAAAGTCTTGCCCCGATCCACTCCGATGTGAAACACCATCACCGGACAACCCGTCTTGCGCGCCAGCATCACCGGCCCAGGTTTCGCCACGTAGCGAGGTCCCCGCGGCCCATCAATCGTGAACGCGCAGTCCACTCCTTCTTCCAAGCGCCGCGCCATCACCGCCAGTCCGCGCAGCCCGCCGCGCGACGAACTCCCCTGCGCCGTGCCAAATCCCAGCCACTCGATCACTTTCCGCGTCCATTGCCCATCGAACGCCGTCGTGTTCATCACCACCGTTCCATGGTTTCGATGCCACCACACAATCGGAATAATCACGCGATGCCAGAACGCCCAGATGCATCGCTTCCCCGAAGCGTACACATTCTCCGCATTCTGCCAGCCGAGCACTTCGTACCGCAGCGTCGGACCCAGTACGCGAATCACGCTGTACACTGCCGCCGCAATCACCGGAATCTGCACGCGCCGCGACCACGGCAACTCCGGAAGCCGCGTGTCGTAATGCACGCTGACCGATTCTTGAGCGTCAGATTGCTGCCCGTTTTTCGTCGCTGCGCCGTTGGCCGCCTCTGGCATGGTCATCAGCGTATAGTATATTTGCCTTGCTGCATCGCGTTTGCTGTCAATCTAATTACCGCGTTCGATAGACGGTCACTGTGCGTTTAGCTCCGAACATGAATAGTGCGCAGCGGCAGCAAGTCCCAGTATCAGTAATTCTGTCTGTGCTCTCCCTCGCCGCCGCGCTGCTAATTCCCGCGCTCGCCCGTACCGATCAGCCTGCGTACGACACCGTGGGCGCCATCGATGGCGAAGCGATTTCCGTGCAAGGCCCCTTGAACATCGAAGTCGTGCAAGGGCACACGAGAACAATCCTGCGCAGCGGCAGCGACGTTCGTGTCAATTCCGGCAAAGCGCGCGTCGACCTGATCGAAGGAGGCGAGATCAGCATTTGCGGACCAGCGCATTTCTCCGTGCTGAAATCCGTCAACCTGCTCACGGTCGCACTGGACACTGGCATAATTCATGCGCATATTGAGCGGCAACCCACTCTCACCATCTACACCGCGCAGATACAAGCGAAGCCCATCGCTTTCAGCGACGCCCCGCAGGATCTGCTCATTGGTTTCGATCCGACCGGCGCCATGTGCATACGCGCCGATAGCGGCGCGGTACGCGTGGAGCAACAGCTCAGCGGCCAGAGTATCGTCATACCGCAAGCCGGCGAGGTCCTCATCACAAACGGCCAACTCGATACACTGCGCAGCGGCGTCACGCACTGCGCTTGCGAACTGCAGCTCACGAAAACGCTCCCGCCGCCGCCAGAGCTTAGCCCCGCGGCTATTCCACGGGAAGTCGAAGCAAGCAAGAACGCCGCCGCCCCGCGCGAAGTTCCGAAAGCCGCTCCAAAAGAAAGTCCAGTAGAAGTCAGCCGCCTCGCGACTCCACAAGAAACTCAGAAAGCGAGCAAGGAGCCCGCGAAAACTGCGCGTGCCGCCGCTCCTCCCGCTGCGCCAAAAACGACCGAGAACGACGGCCCCGTGTATCAGGTCTATATGCCGCCGCTCACTTACGACGCCAACGCAAAAGTGCAGCCCGATAATTTCGATCCGCAGTTCATTGTTCTAGTCCGTCGCGTCCGCGTTCGCCCCACACTAATATTCCAGGGAAGCGTCAAGGATGCCCCGGTAATCGCAAAAAATACGCCGCCGGCGCCTCCCGCAAAACCCGTGGAAACCCCTCCGCCGCAGACTCAGCAGGCGCAGCAGAAAAATTCCCAAGCTGGCAGTTCGATTCTTAGCCGCATCCGCGCATTCTTCCGAAGCCTTTTCTCATGAACAGATGGGGAATTTGTAGGTGAATCTATTGGAGGAAGTCCGAATTGAGCGTGAACTTGCTGTGCACCGCGAAACCGTTTCCCTGCAAACTGAAATCCGCCGACTCTCGCCCGTCCCCCAGCAGAGGAGCGCCCTCAACGGTCCGCGGAAAAAAGAAATGGACGGATGAGTTCGCACCCATTCCCGTGAACTCAGTTTCCAGCGGCGCAACTGCACCGCGGCGCGTCTTGAGCGTGGCACGTAACGGTGGCTTTCCCGCTGGCGTGACCGCGAAGGGTTCGAACCCAATGCGTCCGGGCTGCTCCATTTTTACCGTGATGACATAGCGATCCGCCGGAACGTTCCGCGCTTGCGCCTGAAACTCCGCAACCGTGTGCTGGCCGAGTTCCGCCAGCCGCGCGAACGCCTGCGTCACCGCGCCAGCCGACTCCCAGCGCACCAGAAAGGCGGCGGAAGGAGTAAGCCTCGGCGACGCATCGCTCTGCTGCGAAGAATCAATTGGTGCTTCGACGCGACCCTTCTGCATGCAATTCCCGTTCGCGTCGATGGCATCCGAGTCGCAGTGATTCGTGCCGGTCGGAACACTGTAAGCCACTTCCGCATCTCGCCGGAGAAACACAACCACTCCGACTTTCGCCCAAGGCGAGCGCCGCACAATCTTCAAAGCTTCGGCAGGGGTCCACTCCGCGGAAGGCTTGTGCTTCCAGAAATCGTCCGCGCGTGCGATCGACAAAATTCCCAGGACCAGGATCATCACCGGCAGCATCCTTTCGAACGCCACCACCTGTGATCTCGGCCTACTTTGCAGAAATCGCATGGCTTGTCTCGGTAGCCCAATTGTCCTCTCGAAGTTGCAAAAAACCAAGCACACCCTGCAAGCTCATAGGCATGCCGGAGCTCCCGGACATCGCCGCTTACATCACCGCGCTCGAACCGCGGATCATCGCCCAGCGCATCGAGCGCGTCCGCCTGAACAGCCCCTTTCTGCTTCGAACCGCGCAGCCGCCACTCAGCTCCGCCGAGGGCCGCATCGTGCGCGAACTGAGGCGCGTCGGCAAGCGCATCGCGATCGGCGTGGACAATGATCTCTGGCTGGTTCTGCATTTGATGATTGCCGGCCGCTTGCACTGGCGCCCGCGCGGCGCTCCGCTAAAAGGCCGCCAGAGTCTGGCCGCCTTCGATTTCCCCAGCGGCTCTCTCATCCTCACCGAAGCCGGCACGCAGCACCGCGCCTCGTTGCACATCCTCGTCGGCGAGGACGCTCTGCGTTCCATCGATCCGGGAGGCATCGACATCTTCACCAGTGATCTCGATTCGTTTCGTGAAGCCCTCACCGCCGAAAATCGCACGCTGAAGAGAGCTCTTACCGATCCGCGTATTTTAAGCGGGATCGGCAACGCCTACTCCGACGAAACCCTGCACGCGGCACAACTCTCGCCCATCACCCTCACGCACAGGCTGAAACCATCCGAATGGGAAAAGCTGTTCGCGGCCACCCGCGAGACCATTCAGCTCTGGGTGGACCGGCTGCGCGCGGAAGCAGTTGACGCCTTCCCTGAAAATGTCACCGCGTTTCGAAAGGAGATGGCCGTTCATGGCCGCTACGGCCAGCCCTGCCCGCGATGTGGAGAGAAAATTCAGCGCATTCGCTATGCCAACAATGAGACCAACTATTGCGCCCGCTGCCAAACGGGTGGGAAAGTTCTCGCGGATCGCAGTTTGTCCCGCCTATTGGGCGCGGACTGGCCGCGCACGCTCGAAGAACTCGAAGCCTTGAAGCGACGCTAGTAGACAAAGTACTTGGGATGTTGTCTTTCGAACGATCTTCCATTCTTCCGAAGATTATTCGTAGCGCAGCGCCACCATAGGATCGACACGCATCGCGCGGCGAGCGGGAATGTAGCACGCCGCGAGCGCCACAACCGTAAGCAGCAGGGCCACGGCAATCATCGTCAGCGGGTCGTTGGCGTGGACGTCGTAAAGCATCGAAGTCAGATAGCGCATGACTCCCAGCGCCACGCCGATGCCCAACGCGGCTCCCACAATCGCCAGCGCAATTCCCTGCCGCAAAACCAGCTTCAGCACGCTCTCGGACCGCGCGCCCAGGGCCATGCGTATGCCGATTTCCCGCGTGCGTCGCGAGACTTCATAGGAAAGCAGCCCGTACAATCCCACGCAAGCCAGCACCAGCGCCAGCACACCAAAGAAGCTGGAGAGGCGCGCGACTAACCGCTCCTGAAACAGCAATCGATCGATCTGTTCCGACTCCGTTTTCACGTCAAAGAGCGGCAAATTCGTGTTCACTTGCGCGACGACTTCCCGAATCGCGGGAAGAATCGCTTGCGGGTCCGCCGCCGTGCGCAGTTCAAAGGTCGCTCCCCCGGCGGCCTGCGGCGTGTACATCGTGGCGTTAATTTCCCGGCGCAGGTCGTTGTATTTTGTATCGCGCACAACACCAATGATTTCGTAACCGGGGAGGGCGGGGTGGTCCTCGGCCGCGACTGCCTCCCCGAATTGCTTGCCCAGCGGATTTTCTTTTCCCAGATATTTCTGAACGAAGGCCTGATTCACAATTACGGCCGTCCGCGCCGAAGTCGGAGTTACTCCGCTATTCGCGGCCGACACTTTGAAATCAGACGCGCTAAAATCGCGACCAGCCAGAAAGGGAATGTGCATGGTCGCGAAGAAATTCGGTCCGACTGCAAGCCCGTCCGCCATGGATACCTGATCCTGCGCTGTTCCCGGCCAGTGGAAGCCGGTAATCCCGAGCCGGTTGCTCAACAACGGCAAGATCGAGTAGCTCACGGACTTCACTCCTGGCGTCTCCGCCAGCCGCCCCTGCAAGTCGCGATAGAAGGCGTCCACCTGCGCGCCTTTGTAACCGATCAACGTGGGATCGATTCCGAAAATCAAGATGTTGCGCGAATCGAATCCAACATCGATGCTGCGCAAATTCTGCAGCGTCCGCACCAGCAGTCCCGCGCCCACCAGCACAACGATCGCCAGCGCCACCTGCGCCACCACCAGCGCGTTGCCGATGCTGAACCATTTTCTGCCCGTATGCCCGGAACCACCCGAGCTTCTTTCGCCTTCCTTCAGCGTCGGCGTCAAATCCACCCGCGCGCTGCGAAACGTTGGTGCGATACCGAAAAGAATTCCGGTGAGCAGCGAGATCGTTACGGTAAATCCGAGCACGCGCAGATCAACCCCGGTCGCGAATCCCAGTGGGCGGGTCTGATTGCTGGACACAAACGAAATGATCGCGTGCGCTCCCCAGTACGCGAACAAAACCCCGAGGATGCCGCCAAGAACCGAGAGCATTACGCTTTCCGTCAAAAGCTGCCGCACCACCCGCGCGCGCCCTGCGCCCAGAGCCAGCCGCACGGCCATTTCTTTTTGCCGCGCGGCGGCGCGAGCCAGCATCAGCCCCGCAACGTTCGCGCAGGCAATCAGCAGAATGATTCCGACCGCCAGCATCAGGACATACAACGGATTGGAATACTCGCTGCGGGCACCGGTCAGGCCGGTTTGCGCCGGCACTAGCGTCACTTGCGGATTATCGGCCACCGTGGAAAGCGTCTTCGGACCGTCCTCAGTCGCCGGCCCTTGTGGCGCAGCAAGCATGACCGGCGCCTTGCCCGCGGATTGCGGCATCGACGCGCGGACACCCTCCCTGGGAACTGAAACCGCAGCCCCTGGCGCTGGCTGCACCGGTGCGCGCACACCGGCCGGGCCATCGCCACCAGGCAGCGGCGGCATTGCTCCGTGAAACATTTGGTCGCCGCCTGGGCCGCGCCCGCCCGGCCCACCCGGTCGCACCGCACTCTCGCCGCCACGGAAAAGCGGCACTGAACCGTGAAGCATTTCATTGCGGAACAGCACGCTAACCGCGGCTTGTGCCTGCGCGAGCTGAGTCTCCGGTTTGAGCCGGCCGATAATCGTAAGCCACCAGGTAGCCACGTCGCTAGAGCGGTCTCCCGGCAACATGGGATCGGTTATACGATTCGCGTCGTAGAGCGGCAGCCAAACATCGTAATCGCTGCCCGGAGTAATCCCGGTGAACCTCTGTTCGGCGATGCCGATAACCGTGAACGGGACGTTGTTCAGTTCAATCGTGCGGCCGATTACCTCACGCGAGCCCCCGAAGGCGCTTTGCCAGTAGCCATAGTTCAGCACGGCAACCGGTGCGGCGTCCGGTTTGTCGTCCGCTGCCTCGAACAGTCGGCCCGCTGCAGCCTTGAGCCCCATCGTGCTGAAGAACTCCCCTGAAACGAGTTGGCCGTTGATCACCGTTGCAGGGCCGTTCCCGGTCAAGTTCAACCGGCCCGAGTTGGCAAAGGCCGTGGTCGCCGCAAAGACATTTGCCTGTGCTATTTCGCGAAACATTGGCTCCGAGAACGAACAGCCGTAGGGATTTGCTGCCCCAGGCATCACATTCAGTGGACAATCTCCGGAATTCATGTACCCGTGAATGTTCGGTGCATTCCGCGCGCTCCACTTCAGCAGCACCAACCGCGAAGGGTTCTCGACCGGCAACGAACGCAACATCACCGCATCGATCAAGCTGAAAATCGCCGTGTTCGCGCCGATGCCCAAGGCCAGCGTGAGGATGGCTACGGCCGCAAAGCCCGGAGATTTGCGCAGCATGCGCAACCCGAAGTGAATGTCCTGCAGCAACTGCTCGAGCCAAACGAAACTCCACACCTCGCGCGTCTCTTCCTTTACGCGCATCACATTGCCGAACTTCCGCACTGCTGCGTAACGCGCCTCCTCGGGCGCCATACCGTGCTCGATGTTGTCCTGCGTTTCGCGTTCGATGTGCTCGCGAATGTCCTGGTCGAGTTGGTCCAGCATGCGTTTGCCGCGCCTCATGATTCACCCCGTTCCGCCGGACGGAGAATCCGCGCGATCGCTCCCGCCAACTTGTCCCACTTGCCAGTCTCCACCGCCAGTTGCTTGCGCCCCCTGGACGTCAACCGATAGAACTTCGCCCGCCGATTGTTCTCCGACGTGCCTTCTTCCACCGCAATCCATCTTCGCTTGATCAGCCGGTGTAGCGCCGGGTACAGGGAGCCCTGCTCCACCTGCAACACCTCGTCGGAGTTGAACTCAATGGCCTTGGCAATGGCGTGCCCATGCGCCGGCCCGCGCAGCAGGGTGCGCAGAATCAGCAGGTCCAACGTGCCTTGGAGCAGCTCGATGCGTTCCTTCTGTTCTTTGGTAGACATTCTAGGTGAGACTAAGCCGCTTCCGGTAGAATGTCAAGGTGAACGCCACCCCGGCCACGGCCTCCGCGTAAAGCATGCACACGACGCGCCAGGCCCCTTCGAAGGATGGGACTTCTAGCGGAACAACTTCCGGCTAGCCCGTCACTCGGGAATTGGCGCTGGGCGACACTCTTACATTGTGAGCCGCTAACGCGCGGGTGGCGGCGATATAGGCGCCGACCAGTGGGTGTCTCGGAATCTCCAATGACCGTCTCGATACTCAGCCAGCCCGGTAAAGTATCCGGTTTCCTCGATACGATGCCCAGCCTTATCTACCTGGATCTCGCGCCACGACGCTGCGACGACCGCGAGTTCAGCAGTGAGCGGATCAACGCGCAAATCGTCGCCCCATGTCAACTCGATATGGTTGTGGGTCCGCGCAAAATTCTGAGTGCCCTCCTTTGCTGCGGCAGCGTTCGGGAACGCTAGCTGTCCGTTAACTGCCATGAAGAATTCTGGGCCCGTGTTGAAGAACTTGAGCCACGCCAGCGGCCCCTCTTGAGTGACATCATGGGCCACGGTACGCATGAACGTGCGCGCGCTCTCGCCAATAGCAGCCGCACGAGCAGGGGAAAGCGACTGTGACTCGGCTGATCCTGCGGCGCGAGCGGAACAACCAGCAAGAGCGAAAGCCGCGAGGAGAGCGGTACTCGGCCAGATCAATACAGGGAGAGTTTGCACGAAGCGGTCACCTTTCCTGATCGCTTGATGAGAACTACAGGAAGGAGCAAAACGAGGACTCTTATCCAAAAGTCCCGCAGAAAGCATGCGACACCTCCTAACTTTAGTGCATCCGTGCGGCGCAGAGCGATTCGCTGTCGTGCCGTCCGTTGCGGATTGCCTCGACCTGACGCTGCATAGGTCAGTACTATACTTCCTCGCGAGGAATAACATGGCAAACCGCTTTGGTCCAGACATCCTAATTCAAACCCCAGATCCTAAGAAAGCTGCCCTTTTTTATGTCAACCATCTCGGATTCGAAATTACCGACAACAACCCGAAGATGATCGGCCTCCATGGCAAGCACATCAACTTGTTCATCGAGCCTGGTCCGTCCTTGGGGCCAGTCTTGGAAGTGACGGTTGACAACGTTGCCGACGCCAAGCAGCGACTAGTAGAGGAGGGCTGTGAAGTTGTCAAGGACGAGCCGGATTTTCCTCGCTGCTATGTCAAAGATCCATTTGGCCTAATCCATAACCTCACAAGCTAGGACCGGTGCGTCGGTCCCAGGAGAGATGGCGAGCCGATTGTCGGCAACTCGGTAGCTATTGGGAAGCGAAAAATGACCTCTGGGTGCAGCGGTCGCCATAGCTCGGATGGCTGCAGGTCCCGCGCGACCCATGTACTCGCGTTTCACTCTAAAAGGGCTACAGGAAACCCTCACCTGAACTAAATGGTCGGCTATATTGTGCTTCTTGTACTCCGCCCTACAATTGGAACCGCTTGAATCGCTGAGGTTTCCCTCAGGAAACGTACATTTCGGAGAATCTGCGCCTTGAATTCAGACCCCGGGGTGCGAGGGGTTCTCGCGCCCGTCGCTGCGGTTGTGTGTCTCTTGCTGGTCGCTCTCCTTGCCGGCGGCTGTGCATCTGTTCCAAATTCTAGCGCCCACTCCACTTCCCCGAGCGGCGATCCACCCCCGGTCACTCCGGTTACGCCTCCGCCTACGCCCCTGCCGGCAATTTCCGTCGTTGTGGCCCCGCCCGCTTCAACCATCCAGCTGGGCCAAACGCAACTGTTCACGGCAACCGTTTCCAACGACGCAAAGAGCAGCGGCATCTCCTGGTCGCTTTCCGGTTGCGCCCCGGGCGCATGCGGCACGCTCTCCGCCACGGCGAGTGCTTCCGGCGCTGCGGTCACTTACACCGCGCCCCCGCAAATGCCCGCGTCCCCTTCTATCGTCCTCACGGCGACCTCCGTCGCTGATCCTAGCAAGTCCGCTTCCTCCGCCATTACGATCGCTACCTCCCCTCAGCCGGTTATCGTTAGCATTTCGCCGCTGAGCCAGACACTCACGGTCAACCAAGCGCAGAATTTCACCGCAACCGTGCAAAACGACATTATGAACAAAGGCGTCAGCTGGACTCTTTCCGGCGCGCAATGTCAAAACGGTGCGTGTGGCAGTCTTTCTGCATCAACCAGTTCCTCCGGTGCGGCCATCGCGTACACAGCGCCTCCTCAACCACCTAGTCCCGCCGCCTTTGCGTTGATCGCGACTTCCCTTGCCGATTCCGGCGTGTCGGCAAGCGCCTCCATTACCATCGCCACTCCGCCGCCTCAGATAAAAGTCGTCGTCTCCCCGGCCACCAAGACCGTGACGGTAAATCAAGCACAAGATTTCACGGCGTCTGTCCAAAACGATTCACAGAATAAAGGTGTAACCTGGACGCTTTCCGGAGCCGGTTGCTCCGCGAATGCTTGCGGCACGCTGTCCAGTGCCTCGAGCGCGTCGGGCGCCCCCATCACTTACACGGCGCCGCCGAATATTCCCAATCCTCCCGGCGTCACTCTCACCGCGACCTCCATCGCCGATTCCACCGCGTCAGCAAGTGCCTCCGTCACCATCGCCGCGCCACCGGTAACGGTCGCCGTCTCTCCCGCAACCAAGACCATCACCGTAAATCAATCACAGGATTTCACCGCTTCCGTTCAAAATGATCCGCAGAGCAAAGGTGTAACCTGGACTCTTTCCGGAGCCGGTTGCTCCGGCGCTGCCTGCGGCACGCTGTCTAATACGTCTAGCGCGTCGGGCGGCCCCATCACTTATACTGCGCCGCCGAATGCGCCCAATCCTCCCAACGTCGCTCTCAAGGCTACGTCCGTCGCTGACTCGAGTGTGTCGGCAAGCGCGTCCATCACCATCGCCGTGCCACAGGTGACGGTCACTGTCTCTCCCGCGGCGCAAGCCGTGGTTGTAAATCAATCGCACGATTTCACGGCTTCGGTCCAAAGCGATCCGCAAAAGAAAGGCGTGTCCTGGACTCTTTCTGGAGCCGGTTGCTCGGGCAATGCCTGCGGCACTTTATCCAGTACCTCTAGCGCGTCAGGCGCGCCTATCACTTATACTGCGCCGCCCAATGCGCCCACTCCTCCCAACGTCACTCTCACTGCGACTTCTGTCGTCAACTCCAAAACGTCGGCCAGCGCCGCCATCATAATTTTTGCCACAACCGACGTCGGCGTGACCATCTCTCCCAAACGCGGCGGCATCACCCTTTCGCAACCTTTGAAATTTTCCGCCACCGTTCAGAACGATCCCAGCAACCAGGGCGTTAGCTGGACTGCTTCGGGCGGCACGTTCACCAATGCGACCACCGCTTCCGCCATATACCATCCGCCAAGCAGTCCAGGCGTGTATGTCGTCACCGCCACCAGCAATGTCAACTCCACCAAGCGCGACTCCAGCACCATTGGCGTCACGGATCTTTCTGGTGTGACCACCTATCACAACGATTCCACGCGAGCCGGCGTCAACTCGCAGGAATTTGCGCTGACTCCTTCCAACGTCAACCCTTCCACGTTCGCAAAACTATTTTCTTGCCCCGTCGACGCCGCTGTTTACCCACAGACCCTGTGGGTTCCCAATCTTTCCATCGCTGGCGGCACGCACAATGTGATTTTCACCGCCACTTCGCATAGCACCGTGTACGCATTCGACGCCGACGCAAATCCATGTATCACCTATTGGTCGAGCCCACTGGTCCCTTCCGGGGAAACTTGGCTCACTTCCGCAGACCAGGGTGGCGATGACATCCACCCTGATATCGGCATCGTCGGGACCCCGGTCATCGACCCCATTGCAAAGATTCTCTACGTGGTTACGAAGACCAAAACCATCGGTACAAACGCCAGAGGCCCGGGCCAGTGCCATCAGCGCCTTCACGCGCTCAGCCTCATCGATGGCAAGGAAACTTCCGGCGCGCCGTTGGACCTCACTCCTTCCATCACCGTGCCCGGCAGCGGCGATGGCAGCAATGGCACGCTCGTTCCCTTCGATCCCTTTCATGAAAATCAGCGCCCGGGCCTTGCTCTCATTGACAACACCGTGTACGTCGCTTGGAGCTCGTACACCGATCAGAAACCGTGGCACGGCTGGATCATCGGTTTCAATAAATCGGATCTGCGCGCCACTCCGCTTCTCCTCTTCAATGCCACTCCCAACGGCGAAGGCGCTGGAATCTGGATGTCCGGCGCAGCGCCTTCGATCGATAGTAGCAACAATATGTACGTGATCACCGGAAATGGCGATTACAACGGCGTCACGGAATTCGGCGACAGCTTTATCAAACTCAATGCCACCCTTAGCCTGCAGGATTGGTTTACTCCTTTTGATGAAGCGATCCTGAATAGTTCCAATGCCGACCTCGGTGCCGGTGGCGCCGCAGTGATCGCAGACTTACCCTCTGCCCCGTTTAAGCATCTGCTGATCGGCGGCGGAAAATCGGGCAGCGGCAATGCCGGCGAAATTTACGTTTTGAATCGCGACAACATGGGCCACCTGGAAAATACCGGCCCCGCCATCGTCCAAAAATTCCCGCTGCTGCGCCACATTTTCGCGACGCCGGCGTTTTGGAACAACACGCTATTTATCGCGGGAATGAACGGCTCGCTGGAGGCCTTCGCGTTGAATCCGTCCACCGCGCAGTTCAACCCGAATCCGGTTTCGCAATCGAGCGCCGTTTTTAACGGAAGAGGCGCCACTCCTTCGGTTTCTTCAGAAGGAAAGGCGCAGGGCATTGCGTGGGCTGTGGACACTAGCCAATATGGCGGGTCGAGCAAGTTCGGGACTGGTCCGGCGGTCTTGCATGCGTTCGAGGCCAACGACCTTGCGCGCGAACTTTGGAACAGCGCGCAGGCCGCCACCGATCAAGCGGGAAACGCTGTGAAGTTCACGGTGCCCACGGTCGCGAACGGCAAGGTGTACATCGGCTCGATGACGGAAATTGATGTCTACGGCCTGCTGCCGAATTAAGCCGTTCTTCCCTTTTTGCCTTTTTCAATCTTCAATTTTCACACTTCTAGTTTGAATATTCACATGCCTTCGTAGTTGGGGCCGCCGCCGCCCTCGGGGACTACCCAATCGATGATTTGGTAGGGATCGGCGATGTCACAGGTTTTGCAGTGCACGCAGTTGGCGGCGCTGATCTTTAGCTTGAATCCATCTTTTTCCTGCACGGGTTCGTAGACGGCGGCGGGACAGAAATATTGGCACGGATTGCCGTACTCCACGGTGCAGCGATTGGCGCAAATATCCAGGTCGTGGACGATGAGATGGCAGGGCTGATCTTCTTCGTGGCGCGTGCCGGAGTGATAGACGTCGGTCAAACGATCGAAGGTTAGCTTGCCATCGCCTTTGAAACGTGTGCGCGGTGGATGCCCATTTTTGTGATAGTGCTCGTGGCCGGGGTGGACGCGCATGGGGTCGATCAGGCCGCGGCCGCCGGTAACGAATTGCAATCCGGCGTGAAACAGGCCGCCGAGCAAACCATATTGAAAAGACTGATGGAAATTGCGCACCAGCCACAACTCGTTTTTGATGTAGCTGGCTTCGACTTTTTTCTGGAATACGCTGAGCTTGGCGGCGGAAGTGTCGCCCGCTTTGAGCGCCTCAAAAATGGTTTCGGCGGCGAGCATTCCACTCTTGATAGCCATGTGGATGCCCTTCAGCCGTTGCGAATCGAGGAAGCTGGCGGAATCTCCGATGATCAGGCCGCCGTCCACATAAGGACGCGGCATGGAATACCAGCCGCCGGCGGGAATGGTTTTCGCTCCGTAGCGCACGAGCTTGCCGCCCTCCAGGATTTTCTTCAGGAAGGGATGCGTCTTCCAGATCTGAAAGGCTTCGTGCGGATCGAATTGCGGATCGGTGTATTCGAGGCCGATCACCAGGCCGATGGAGAGCCGATTGTTGGATAGGCCGTAAATCCAGCCGCCGCCATACATGTTCGTGGGCACGGGCCAGCCGAGCGTGTGTGCGACGTAGCCGGGCTGAATGCGTCCGGGCTGCACGTCCCACAATTCTTTTACGCCGATGCTGTAAATCTGCGGATTGATGTTGTCCAGCTTATTTTTTTGGACGAGTTGCTTGGTGAGCGAGCCGCGCGGGCCTTCCGCCAGCACGGTGACTTTGGCGCGCAACTCATATCCCGGCGTGTAGTTGTCTTTGGGCTTGCCGTTTTTGTCGAGGCCTTTGTCTTCGGTGATGACGCCGGCAATTCCTTCGCGCTCGTAAATCAGTTGCGCGCCGCCAAATTGCGTGAAGAGATTGACGCCGGATTTTTCGACCAAGCCGCCGAGCCATTTCACCACGCGGCTGAGCGAGACGACGTAGTTGCCCTTGTTCTTGAAGGGCGGCGGCGTGATGGGAAAGCGGACGGAAGAATTTTTTGTGAAAAACAGAGCGGCATCGTCGGTCACCGGAGTGTCGAGTGGAGCGCTCTTCTCAAAATCGGGGACCAGCTCGGCCAATGCTTTCGGGTTCATGATCGCCCCGGAAAGCTGGTGCGCGCCAATTTCGCGGCCCTTCTCCAGGACGTAGATATTCTCGGCGGAGAGCGCAGGCCCACCCGCGGCGCCCGATTCGTTGTGCTCTTTGATGAGGTTGGCGAGATGCAGGGCGCAAGCCAGTCCGGCAGGACCAGCGCCCACGATCAGCACATCGGCCTCAAGTGTTTCGCGCTGCGCGGTCATTGGTCCTCAGTTTAGCAGAACTGGCAAGCACGGCCCCGCGTGTGAGTGGTGTATGGCTGGGGCCCCCCAGCTTTGGCACAATAAATACTCCAAAAGGCGGAATTTCTGGGCAGTGATCACAATTTTTGGGCAGCAGTCACATTTGTTGGGCATGTGCAGGCCCACTCGTGGATTTCATGACAAACGTGTGTCGAACCCTGCTTAAATGAAATAAGGACCATATGCTTCTACTGATTGACGTAAATCCAAATCCATCGAAAATTTTGCCGACGCTGTACTCGTCAAAAAGGTCTTCCACTCGTTCGTTCTCAAACATCATTCGTACAATTTCTGAGAATTCTTCGTCGGGGACTCGTTCGCGCACATCACTCAAATTCACTACTAAGCCTGGTTTGGATAGGATTTGGCGGAAAAAGTTGGACTTGTATTCGTAGATCGCAGCTTGCAGTCTCGTCTGGAATTCTATTGGAGGCAACGAAAGTCTCACGCCTTTATCCAGACCAACATCCATAGAAAGCTTTATTCGACGTTGGACGCGCACGACCGAAACGAAATACACTTTGTTATTGAAGTGATTTACTACGCGCATCGAGCGATACTCGCTTGCCGCCTACCAGTTAGTCGTTCTCTTCATACGGATTTGCGTCGGGCGGATAGTTAGGGACGGGAAACATGCCAGTGCCACCGCACCGGCTGCACGTTTCGCCCGCCCGCTGACCCGAGCCGTGGCAGTCAGAACATTCCATATCAGTTGGAATTTCGTTCGCCATCTGTTTCGTCCCTCATAAGAAATTCGTGAATAGCCTCTTCCTTCGGCGCGGGCGTATCCGCAAAGCGTGCGCCGAGAGACCGGGTGCCGTATGTCATCACCACGCCATAGACTACATCCCAAAACAACGGCCACGCTTTGTGGAAGAGCGTTGCTAAGAACGCGACAGGTACGACGCCTACACCCGCAAGAAACAATCCGATGAACAGTGCTCCATAGCCCCACAGTCGAACCGCATAAATGCAAGAATAGGCAAATAGACCTATGCCGAACACGTAGGACGACGCGTAGAGTCCCAGCCCCGCCCAAGGTCGCGCTCTCCTGAAGATTGCCAGTGGAAGGAAAACAAAAACGCAAAGAACAAAGGCGATGTTGCCGCCAACGATAAGCCACGGAAGGGCCTTCTCGGAAACCCACAGCATGCCGCCGACCAAGAATCCAATTAGAAGGACAATCCCAAGCAAAACGACAGCGCCAAATGCAAAACCTTCGACCTTTTTGAGAGTCGATTCAGTTTCCATTTCTGCGACCGGGTTACAAGAGGGGTCAGCCGTGGCCGCATAGTCTATACCAAAAAGGAAAGGGCCGGGATCCGCTTGGAGCGAATCCGGCCCTGCGCTTTTTGGAGACGCGATGAGGCGGGTGGCCGAGTGATGGGACGATCGGGTGCCGCATGCGTGCGGGTTTTGACTTGTCACGTGCGGCAAACAGGTTTGAAGGATTTTGGGTGCCGCACGCTTCGCGTTTAAGCGTGCGGGTTTAGAGTTCACTTCATCGCAACCATCGGCCAGGCTGCGATGCCACGCCCCTTCAACACTTTCCAGGGCGGGAACGATGAAACACTTGACTCCTAGTTCTCATTGTGAGAACCTAAGAATCCATGCGCATCATAAAACGAGGCGCTCTCGAACAGTTCTGGCAGCGACATCCGGACTCGAAGGCAAGCCTTGAAGCATGGTATGGGGTGGTCCGCAAGGCAAATTGGAAGACCCCAGCGGAACTCAAACAGGTCTATCACAACGCTGACCTGGTTGGACGGAGAACGGTGTTCAATATTGCTGGAAATAAGTACCGTTTGATCGCGCGAGTGAACTACCAGAGCCAGCGGGTTTTCGTCTTGCACCTCTTGACCCACGCGGAATATGACAAAGGGGCCTGGAAACAATGAGCACGACAACCATAGATCTCGACGAAAAGACCTACGGAAAACTCCTGGGGCGGGCGCTCCCCCATGTCATCCATACGGACGAAGAGTGCGAGCGCCTCACCAACGAACTGCTGCGTCTTGACGAACGCGAAGATCTTTCGCCGGAGGAGTCGGAACTTGCCGAATTGCTGACCGTGCTGATTGACGAGTATGAGGCGCGTCGCTATCCAATTCGGAACGCGAGCCCGCGGCAAACGCTTCAGCATTTGATGGAGGCACGCAAGTTGACACAGAAAGACCTCTGGAAGATTTTCGGCTCGAAAGGCATTACTTCCGAGGTTTTTCACGGCAAGCGTTCCATAAGCAAAACGCAGGCCAAGAAGCTCGCCGCGTTTTTCCATGTCAGCGCAGAGCTATTCATTTAGAGAATCCGGAAGCGCCATAAAGGTCATAAACGAAGCATCTACCAGGATCAGCCGCCCGCCCTGGGCACGAATTCCCGGTAATTCATTCGCGCGCCTCAACTTATAAGTTTACTATTGACAAATATCCAGATCTGTAGTATGGTTGCGTGTGTTATCTCGAACAAACCCCTCATACCTCTCCCGCCACTCCACACCTAACCCTCGACCCCTCAATCTGTTGCCGCCTCTTTGTTCTCTTTTTGCGACTCCCGTCCTTTGTTTTCAATAGCTTGCAGCCTCTTTTGCCAAAACACCCGGGTGGGGGGTGCCTCGCCAAAAGCGCCTCCTGGAATCAGCAACTTACGGACTCTTTTCCGCGACCCTGTTTGCAAATTGGTTACCCCATCTCCATTTTGCCCGCCCTTTGTTTTCATGGTCTTACGAATTGCTTTTCCCGCAACACCTTTATTTTCACAACCATCCGCGTTGCTCGGGGGTGTGGGGTATGCTGTCCCGGTTTTCACGTCCGCGCCACGTCCGTCTGCCTCGACGTACAGGAATGTTACGGGGAGTTCACATTTGTTGGACAAGTGGATTTGCGAGTTGCGGGAATCTGGTGGCCGCAGAATGCGAGGCGCTGGGTAACGGGCTTCGCCTGCGGGGAGGATACCTTGAAGACGAACGAGATTCACTGCGCACAGAGCGCAGAAAAGACTGGAATTGTGGGGCAGGTGGCGAGAATGGCGCTGGGAATTTGCCTGACGGCGTTTCTGGCGGGTTCGGCTCTTGCGCAGTACGGAGGCGGTGGAACGGGGATGGGCACGGGCACTCCGGGCACGCCCGGTTATGTGGCGCCGAAGAGCGGATATGGTTCAGGCAAGGCCATCGGGATCGGAGTTGGCGCGGCGGCGGCAGGAGCTGGCGTGCTGTTTCTGGCGTTGCATCATCACGGAGCGGTGACCGGCTGCGTTCGGCAGACCGACGATGGATTGCGGCTGGTGGACGAGAAGAAAAACAAATCGTATGCGCTGGAACCGGGAAGCGTGGACGTGAAGCCGGGCGATCGCGTGGAGCTGAAGGGCAAGAAGTCGACCGCGAATGGCGGCTCAGCAATGTTTGAGCCGACCAAGCTAGTCAAGAGCATGGGAAGCTGCGGCACAGAAGCAGCAGCAGCGCACTAACCAGTCAGCGTTAGTTGTACTGAACAGGGTCTAGCTGGCGCGACTTGGACTGCGTCACGCGCCAGCTAGATTCCAGCGCTACCAATTCCCTTTCGGGTTTGGCAGCGGATGGCCCTATTATTCTGACGGGGCGTTTCCAGAGTGATTCTACGAGTGTTTGAGGATACGGCGTCGCTCAGCAGAGCGGCCGCGGAACAGGCGGCGGGGAGTATACGGCGCGCGATTGCTGGACAGGGTCGCGCGCGTATTGTTGTTGCTACTGGAAATTCGCAGATTGCGTTTTTGGAGGCGCTGACGCGGGCGAGCGGGATTGACTGGCGGCGTGTGGAGATGTTTCACCTGGATGAGTATGTGGGGCTGCCGATTACGCATGCGGCTAGCTTTCGCAAGTATCTGAAGGAGCGGCTGATCGATAGGGTGGGAATCAGGGAATATCATTTGCTGGATGGGATGGGCGATGCACGTGAAGTTGCGCGGCGCGTGGGTGAAGCGCTGAAGGCGGCGCCGGTCGATGTGGCTTTTGTGGGGATTGGGGAGAACGGACATTTGGCGTTCAATGATCCTCCGGCGGATTTTGAGACGGAGGAGCCTTACTTGATTGTGAAACTGGATGAGGCGTGCCGGCGGCAACAAGTGGGGGAAGGATGGTTCGCCGGGCTTGCAGAGGTTCCGGCGGAGGCGATTTCGATGTCGGTGCGGCAGATTTTGAAGGCGAAGGAAATTATCTGCATTGTGCCGGATGCGCGGAAGGCCGCGGCGGTGCAGATGAGCTTTGAGGGGGAGATTAGCGCGATCGCGCCGGCTTCGATACTGCGCACGCATACAGCGTGCACGGTTTACCTGGACAAAGAGTCTGCTCGCTTGCTCGACGCGGCGACGCTCGCTTCGTTTTCCGACGAGCGCGCGTAGAGAAGAAAGAGATAGCGCGCCCTTCGAGGCGCAGGGTAAAGAGACGCAGAGAACGCCGAGATTCGCAGAGCGCGAGAACTGCGTGACCAAAGGGCTCTCATCGGCTATCGTTTGTGCGTGACGACGGCCGCGATGAGGGCTCATTCGTAATGGCGATTACCGAGCAGGTTGTTGCGGCTCGGACGAGGGCTATTCCTTCCTTGCGATGGTGGATTGGCGGGATTCTGTTCGCCTCCACGGTTATCAACTACATCGACCGGCAAACGCTTTCGATTCTTGCGCCCTACCTGAAGCAGGACTTTCACTGGAGCAATGTGAATTACGCCAATATCGCGATTGCGTTTCGCGTGGCGTATTCCATCGGACAAACTGTTTGCGGACGGTTGATGGACCGGGTGGGAACGCGGCGAGGGCTGACGATCAGCGTGGCGTGGTACTCGACGGTTTCGCTGCTGACTTCGCTGGCTAGCGGGCTGCGGAGTTTTGCGTTTTTCCGGTTCTTGCTGGGGGCGGGGGAATCGGCGAATTGGCCGGGGGCGAGCAAGGCGGTTTCCGAATGGTTCCCAAAACGCGAGCGCGGATTGGCGACGGCTTTCTACGACAGCGGATCGTCGATTGGCGGAGCGGTGGCGCCGTTTCTGATTTTGCCGATCTATTTTCGGTGGGGATGGCGCGTGGCGTTCATGATCCCGGGGCTGCTGGGATTTTTGTGGCTGATTGTGTGGCGGCGAGTGTATCGCCGGCCCGAAGAGCACCCTCGCATCGGAGACGCGGAGCGCGAGATGATTCTGGCCGAAACGCGGGAACTTGCGAGCACGCGGAAGGCGAGACTCAGCGAACTTTTTAAGCTGCCACAGACGTGGGGAACGATTATTTCGAAGACGTTTACCGATCCGGTGTGGTTTTTTGTTACGGACTGGTTTCCGATTTACCTGGTGGCGAAAGGCATTGCGCTGAAGAGCGGATTGGTCGCGGTGTGGATTCCGTTTCTGGCGGCGGACCTGGGAAATGTTTTTGGCGGGGCTGCGTCTGGATTCTTGATCCGGCGGGGATGGGCGGTGGGGGCGGCACGGAAGGCGCTTGTCGTTTTTGGCGGCGTCGGCGTGACGCTGCTGATTCCGACGATTTTTACGGTGAATCTGTACGTGATTACGTTGTTGTTTGGGCTTGCCACATTTTCCTACGCTTCGTTTTCGACGATGGCTAATGTGTTGCCGACGGACTTATTTAAGAGCGATTCGGTGGCTACAATCAGCGGTTTGAGCGGGACGGGCGCGGGAATCGGAACGATCATTGCGTTTGAGTTGATCGGACATTTTTCGGATTTGCGGCAAGCTACGGCGACGCATGCGTTTGATCCGATTATGATTGCGGCGGGAGTGATTCCGTTTATGGGAATGATTTTGGTGTTGCTGCTGGTGCGCAACACGCGGGCTACGGAAGAGGGATTGGTGCGAAGGATTTGAAACAGCGCGAAAAGAGAATCATAAATCTTGCCAAGCTGGAGCGCAGCAGTGCTGCGCCCGTACGGGAGTCGCGTGAAACATGAGACTTGCGTGGATTGTAGGACTGCTGATGTTGCTCGTTGCCGGTTGGCCGGTAGCCGGGCGGGCACAGAGTAAAGCCACGATTGCGGAGAGGCTTGGACTGGGACGCGATGCAAAACTGCTGATTGTGCATGCGGATGATGTGGGGATGACGCATTCGGTGAACGCGGCGACGATCAAAGCGTTGGAGAGCGGAGGGGTGAACTCGGCGAGCATTATGGTGGCATGCCCGTGGTTTCCGGAGATTGCGGACTACGCGAAAACGCATCCGGAGGTCGATTTTGGTCTGCATCTGACGCTGACCGGCGAACGGGTGTACTACCGGTGGGGACCGGTTGCGCCGCGCGACAAAGTGACGAGTCTTGTGGATGAGAATGGATATTTTCACCACGATTGGACGGGGGCGACGCACATTGAGGCCAAAGATGTGGAGGAGGAGATTCGGGCGCAGATTGAACGCGCGTACGCGATGGGGATTCGTCCTACCCACTTGGATTCGCACCAATATCGGTTGTATCAGAATGGCAAAGAGTTATTTGATGCGCTCGTGCGTGTGGCTCACGAGAAAGAGTTGCCGTTTTTTGTGGTGCGGGATTGGTTTGCGGAGCATCCGTATCTGGAGTCGGAGCTGAGCCCTGCCGATATCGTGATCGATCACACGGTGACAATCGAACCGAGCGTGCCGGCGGAGAAATGGGCGGACTTTTACAGGACAGCGATCAAAAATCTGCAGCCGGGAGTGACGGAGTTTGTGATTCATGTGGCGTTCGCTGATGAGGAGATGAGGGCGGCTACGCGGGAACGCGATACGTGGGGAGCGGCGTGGCGACAGCGGGATTTTGATTTTTTTACCAGTGCGGCGTTTCAGCAATTGTTGCAGCAGGAAAAGATACGGCTGATAACCTGGCGCGAATTGGCGAGAGCACGATGAGGCCGCGCGTCATTCCTTCGGAATGGACTTATTTGGCGGGCGCTGGCGGAAATTTGGGAGGGATGTCCGCGTAACCGGGAGCGGCTGCGAGCAGATTTTGGGACAGATTGGCTTTGGCTTCGCCGAGCGACCAGCGAATGCCGCCGGCGAGAAGATTGAGGTGAAAAGGATTTTCCCAATTTTCCGGGCGATCGCCGAGGGCGGTGAAAAAGACGCGGCCTTTGCCGTTCATGCGGGCCCAAACGACGGGATAGGGGTGGCGCTGGTAGCACTCGTTCTTGAGCATGCCGGTGTCGACGGTGCCGATCACGTGCATGTCGGTGGCGAAATCTTTCAGGGAATACCATTCTTCGTTGAAGGAGACGGGCGACTGAACGCCCTCTAGTCCGGGGAAAGACGGATCGTTGATGATGATGTTGGCGGTCTGCAGACGCGGGTCGCGGCCGTGGATGATGAATTCGCCGCCGAGCATGCGAAGGTACGGATCAGACTGCGCGCCGTGGGCGATGTAACGATTGGAGAGATCCTGCGGATCGGGCTGGGTGTGGAAGGTATCGCTGGCAGCGTGACAGCCGACGAAACCTAGCCCTTGCTCGATGGAAGTGAGCAGGGTTTGCTTGCCGGCGGGCGACATAGGTGGATTCTTGTCGGTGGCGGACTGGGTAAGATCGCCGGTGGTAAAGAAAAAGACGGCTTGGTGAGCGTGAAAATCTTTTGAGTCAAAGATGCGGCCGTCTTTGGTGCAGGTCACTGCGAAGCCGTTCTTTTTGCCGAGCTCGGTGATGACGGTTTCCGCGATGCTGAGATTGTCGCCCTGGCGCTTTACTACCTGGTGTTCGAAGCCGGAGGATTTGGTGAAGACGAGAAGAGATTTTGTTTGGGCGGGGAAAAGGCGCGAGGGCAGCGAAAGACAGGCGCCGGCAGCGGCGATGTTTTGAAGAAATGTGCGGCGATCGGAGCGATGGGTCATTTTATGTTCCTCACGCGGACGAATTGCGAGCAACGGCGCGGGACATTGTATACCTGAGTGCGCAGGTACAGCGGGTGATTTTTGCGGAGGAATAGAAGAGCGGGCGCAGAGACCGCAAGTGCGGTGGCCTATTGGAAGGTCACGACGAGCGTGACGCTGTGACTCACCGCATCGGGGCCGAAACCACCGCTGGCCGTGACGGTGACGACAGTGGAGGTTCCAGAGATAACGGACCCAGCTGCTGGAGTCGCGGATGAGGATGAGCCGCCGCAGCCGGCTATGCCCGTCAGCAAGCAAAGTAAAACGAGTGTGTACGCCGGTAAGTAACGGCGATTTCTGAACCAACTCAGAAGAAATACAAAGACGATGCTCAGCGCGGCGACAGGACCGGTGAGGATGCGTTGATGACGGAGCGCGGCGACGGTGACGGCGCCCTGGGCGGCGGATTTGGTGATGGTGACTTTTGCGGTTGCGGGGGTGAAACCATCGAGAAGCATTTGCGCCGGCTGCACGGCGCAGGTAGCGGGGGCAGGTAGACCGGAGCAAGTGAAGGAAACCGCTCCGGCGAGACCCAGACCCGGGCCTGGGCTGACGAGGAGGGTGGCCGTGCCTGCCGTGGTTGCAGAGGCGGTCACGTTCCCAGGATTGACGGCGATTTGGAAATCGGGATTGCCGATAAATAAGGTGCGTGCGAGCGAGGCAGAGGCGTTGAAGTTGGCATCGCCGGAATATGCAGCGGTGATGGTGTTCGATCCCTTGGAAAGCTGCGAGGTGGTCAGAATGGCTAATGAGTTTTGGAGCTTTACGGGATTACCAATGGGCAGTGAGCCCGAGAAGAACTGCACCGTGCCGGTCGGCAGGGCGACGCCATTCGAAAAAACCGCGGCTTCGAGGGTGACGGGAATATTTGGCGGCACGCCGCTGGGAATCAGGAGGAATGTTTGCGTGATGCCTTTCGCGACGGTGACTGTGACTGCGCCGGATGCGCTGGCCTTGAAGCTTGCGTCGCCGGAGTAGCTTGCGGTGAGAGTATGAGTGCCGACGGCGAGTGAAGTTTCCTGGGCGAGAGCGCTGCCTTGGATGGTGACAGGCACAGTCATCAGAGTGGCTGTGCTGCCGTTGAAAGTATCTGAAAATGTGACCGTGCCGGTGGATGCGCCTTGACCGGAAGCTCCGGTTACGCCGGCTTGAAGAAAAAAGAAATCGCTGTAGGTGGTGAATGTGGAGGCAGTCAGGTTTCGGTCGAGCGTGGAAAGCGCCGTGGTGCTGGGCTCGGCGGCAATGACAACGGGCACGCCGGTCGAAGTGCTTGGGCCGAACTTGGAGTCACCTCCGTAACTTGCGGTGACGGAATAGCTTCCTCCCGGCAGCGTGAAGATCGCGGTGGAGATGGCGCCAGCGTTCAACATTCCAAGATTGACGGTTTGCGAGCCTCCGGTTAAGAGGGACACGTCGCCGGTTGGGGTGTCGCTGCCGCTCAGGGGAGCCACGGTGGCGGAGGCGATGACAATTTGACCGTGGACTATGCTGACGGGAGAAGGTGAAAGTTGCAGCGTGGTTTTTGAGGAAGCAAATGTAATGTTTTTCCAATTGGCGACGAGGTTTGCGGCGTTGACGGAGCCCAGGCCAGTCGCTAAATCATACCCCTGCGTTGCGGGATAGCCGATCTGCCCGGGAACGTTGCTATTGCCTTGCGTGATGTCGTTGAAGATGCAGGTGCTCTGAGGGGGCCCGCTGGAATTGCAATTGGCGGCGTTCTGACTGGCGGCTAAAGGATAAAGGACGAAATTGGCCTGACCTTGCCTGGAATTCATTTTTTGATTGACCAGAGCCATGATGGCGGCGAAGGTGGGCGTGGAAGCGGAAGTACCGCCGACGACGACAGCATTGATGAGCTGGCCGGAGCTATCGGTAAGACAAGGGCTGAAGCTGTCCTGGCACAACAAGAATCCGTCATGCTGGCCGGCTGCGCTTAGCGATACGTCGGGAAGGTCGCGTTGTCCGTCAGGCGGAACGCCGGGCCCTGCTTGCCAGGGCGGCTTGCTGTAGAGCGAGCTAGGTCCTCCGCTGCTGGCGAATAAGTTGATGAAGCCGCATTGATTCGGGTCCGCACAACTCTCATTCCAGACAGCTTCAGGGATATAACCGAGCGCGGAAGATTGATCCGGGCCGTTGGTGGCGGACCAATATTGGCTGTCCGCGCCGTTTTCGTTGAACTGCGTGCCGCCCACGGCAATGTTGAAGGGAGTGGAGGCAAGCCCGCTCACAGCAGAGCCGCCCTTCGCGGCACCAAAATTGGGATTGTCGCAACCGGCGGGACCGTTGTCACCCGTCGAGACAACCACGGTGATGCCCTGAGCGGCAGCTTGTGCCCACAAATTATTGTAGAAAGCGTTTTGCGCCGGGCCAAGCGCGGCCTCGCATAGGCCGAAGCTCATACTCAGAATGGGAGAGATGTTGTTGTCGACGATATATTGAGCGGAGAGATCGGCTCCATCGGTGGTGTTGGTGCTGGCGGAGACGACAAAATTGATTTTTGCGTTCGGCGCGATGGCGCCGGACCATTCGACGTCGAGGTCCGCTTCGGTCTCCTCGCCAGAGCCCAGGGCATTTCCGGGATCCGGGCCATCCAAAATGACGGTGGGATCGTTGGGCGGGAGGCCGAAGGCAATGCGGAAAATCTGAATGTCGGAGAGATTGATGTTGTTGCGGCCAACGATAGCGATGCTTTGCCCTGAACCGTCAATTCCAGTTTTGTAAAGGGGCGCGGTGTTAAAGATTTTGGCGAAGTCGCCGGGACTCAAATAATGAAATACCCCGGCGGCGCCGTTGAAGGTGAAGCTTGGTTGCCATGCGCTGGTGTTCTCGATTCGGGTGACGGCTCCAAGCGCGCGTACCGGGGCACGCTTGTGGAAATCATGGAGGGTGCTCACACCGGCCACTACTGCCGCGAATGCCGCGGGAATTTGCGGGTCGGAGGCGTTCGCATAGTGATTCTTTGCATCGACCGCAAAAGAATGGATCGGGGTGTGGAAGGCTTCTTTCACCTCCGCGGCCGTTCCCGAGAACTCGATGCTCATGCCGCCGCGCGCGATGCGGTTGACGCGAAAACCATGCGACTGCAGCCAGGCGGCCAGCGTTTGCCGGTCAGATCTGGCGGGACCGAAACGATCCGCGAATTGTTCAGGTGAGAGCCACGCGTGAAAGGTGGATGAGGATTTGTTTTGCTGGCGGGCGAGCAGTTCCTGAAGGGCGGATTCCGCGGGGGATTCGCGCTTCAAGACCAACAGCATGCGTTCCATGGGAAGGTCCGGCGGCGCTTCACCGCGATCATTGGCGGGGGTAGCGAGGGGGTGGCGATTGCCTTTCAGAACGATGAGGGAGGATTCATCGATGGGGCCAATGCGGCTTGCGCGTTCCGGGATTTGAGCGTTCGCGGGTTGGAAACAGGCGATGAGAACGCAGGCTGGAACGAGGGCGGCTAAGGCCAGCTTCGGGTGACCGAGCATGGAGTACGTTTTCCCTTACTACGCCGACCCATCCTGACTCGCTGCACGCGGTTTATAACTGAAATCTCCGGTTGCGCACAGCGAAATTTTAGCGAAGCTGGCTATTGCACATCTAGGAAGGTCCGCGCGTGACGAGAGAATTCGGGAGGACGGTTTCGGAGGAAAAACATCTTGCGAGTTGCGTGCGCCAATCTGGGAGGGCGACGCCAAATGTCCGCATCAAGAGAACATTTGACAGAACCGAGTAGGCAGGGCGACGCGTTGGCGAGCGAAACTCTTCCGTTGAAATGGGGAGCACACGGCGTGCGATGAGCGGACGTCCACTGGTTGCTGAGGTGAGCCACGCCAGGGCTTGCGGCGCGTGAGTCGCTTGCTCGAGGATGGTCTTCGCAAATTCAAACCACGTGGTGTGGCCCGTCGCGGTCATGTGGTAGGTGCCAGTGATCGGCGAAGGAGCGACTTCCCCCTTCGTAGGAGCAATCGCGCCGGCCACGATTCTTGTGGCGGCTTGAGCCAAGTCAAACGCGCAGGTCGGAGCGCCGAACTGATCGTCGACGACCTTCAATTCCTCGCGTTCGGTGGCAAGCCGCAATATTGTAAGAAGGAAATTTCGTCCGTGAGTGGCGTAGACCCAGGAGGTACGAAATATCAGGTGGGCAGCGCCTGAATCGCGAATGGCTTCTTCGCCGGCGAGTTTGGTTCTTCCGTAGGCGTTTAGTGGATTGGGGGAATCTGACTCGACGTACGGAGTGTCTTTTGAGCCGTCGAACACATAGTCGGTCGAGAAGTGAACGAGGATGGCTCCAAGCTTTTTCGCCTCTAGAGCTAGCAATCGCGGTGCTTCCGTGTTCACGGCGGAGGCATTGGCCTGATCGGTTTCCGCCGCGTCGACTGCGGTGTAGGCGGCCGCATTGATTACCAGTCGCGGCTTTGCGTTCCGCATCGTTTCGCGAATTTTCTCGGGCTCGCGCAGGTCCAGTTCACTCCGGTCGGGCGCGATCACTTCGCCCAAGTTTGGCAGTAAACGATTAAGTTCAAAGCCGAGTTGGCCGGTCTTGCCCGTCAGCAAGATAGTGGGTCTCATTTGGGCGAGTACCGGGGGAGAAACTGCGGTTGGATGTCTGCGAGTTTGGGATTTTTGGCGTCGCGCGGTGAGAGCGCCGGACTAGCCACACCCCAGTCGATGGCGAGAGCGGGATCGTTCCAGAGAATGCCGTATTCATCGGATGGAGCGTAGTAATCGCTACACTTGTAAAGAAACTGGACAGTTTCGGTGAGGGCCAGAAAGCCGTGGGCAAAACCGGGCGGGATATAGACCAGGTTTTGGTCCTTGGCGGAGAGGCGGACACAGGTCCACTTGCCAAAGTGCGGTGAGCCTATGCGGATGTCGACGGCGACGTCCAAGGCTTCGCCCTCGATCACCCGACAGAGCTTAGCTTGCGCGTGGCGCAATTGATAGTGAAGGCCGCGAAGCGTTTCGCGGGAAGAGATGGAGTGATTGTCTTGAAGGAAGGTGTCGGTGATGCCGAGGTCTGCGAATGTAGCGAGGTGATAAGTTTCGAAGAAAGAGCCGCGGGAGTCGCGGTGGACTACCGGTCGCAGCTCATAGACACCTGGGAGCGAGGTTTCGATTCGTTCCATCGGCAAAGAATATTACGCATGTTGGTTCTATGCGGGCAACTTTGAACCGGAGCCCGCGATCGCATTGAGCGAGTTCTCCCGATCATCATAGTATTTCTCGTAGTACGAAAGGTATTCACCCGCGCGTATATCGGAAACCCACTTAGTATTGTCCTTATACCATTGGACGGTCCCTCGAATGCCATCTTCCAGTGAGATTTCAGGTTTCCAGCCCAGCTCGGTTTGTATTTTTGTCGAATCCAGGGCATAGCGACGATCATGGCCGGGACGGTCGGCCACATAGCGGAGTAGGCTCCCAGGCTTGCCGGTTATACGGAGTAGACGTTGAGCCATCGAGAGATTCTCTTCCACGTGCGAACCGCCGATGTTGTAGACTTCGCCGATCCTTCCGCGTTCGAGGACCTTGAGAATTCCGCGACAATTGTCTTCGACGTGGAGCCAGTCGCGCTGCTGCTTGCCGTCGCCGTAAATGGGAAGCGGCTTGTTATCGAGCGCATTCGTGATCATCAGGGGCAGGAACTTTTCGGGAAACTGGTAGGGGCCGTAATTGTTGGACGAGCGAGTGATGAGCGCGGGAAAATTGTAGGTGCGCACGTAGGAGCGGACTAGAAGATCAGAGGCAGCTTTGGAAGCCGAGTAGGGGCTGCTTGGCTGTAGTGGAGATTCTTCGTTGGCGTGAGCTCCTGGAGCGATGTCACCGTAGACTTCGTCGGTAGAAATGTGAACGAAGCGGGAGATGGCCAGCCTACGGCCGATCTCCAGAAGTGTGAAGGTTCCGGTGACGTTGGTTTGAACTACCGGAGCAGGCTCGTAGATGCTGCGGTCGACGTGCGATTCGGCGGCGAAATGGATGACGGCATCGCAACCACGCATCGCAGTCTCCGCGGCTGGCGCATCGCAAATGTCGCCTTTCACAAATTGATAGTGTGGATGACCAGCAACGGAATGCAGGTTCGCCAGATTACCTGCATAGGTGAGTTTGTCGTAGTTGACGATAGCGAGATCTGTTTTGACCTGCAGAACATAGCGAATGAAATTTGAGCCTATAAAACCAGCGCCGCCAGTCACCAAAATCTTCATCGGACTGCTTCCTGGCTCAGGGCGGGCTCTGCATTGGGCATCTTATTGGCGCCCGTTTCCGCAACAAGATTGTTGGCGCGCAAAAGCGATTCGAAGGTTCCGGCGTCCGTCCACCAACCTTCAAGAATTTCATAGGTCAAGTTATCTTCCTCAATATAGAAATTATTAACATCGGTAATTTCCAGCTCGCCTCGCCCGGATGGTTTGAGACGGCGAATTTTCTGGAACACAGTGGCGTCGTACAAATAGATCCCAATGACCGCGAAATTCGATTTCGGAGTACTCGGCTTTTCCTGTATGCCGACAACGCGGCCACCCCGAATCTCGGCCACTCCAAAACGCTCCGCGTCTTGAACTTCCTTTAGGAGGATCTTTGCGCCGCGCCTCTGTTTTGCGAAGTTTTCGGCAGCCTGACGAACGTTATTCTCTATGATGTTGTCGCCAAGCACAACGCAGATGGGCTCGCCATCGGCGAAATGTTCCGCTAGACCCAAGGCTTCGGCGATGCCGCCCTCACCTTCTTGGTAAGTATAGTTTATGTGCTTCAACCCAAAGTCGCGCCCATTGCCCAGGAGCCGCAGAAATTCTCCGGCATTTTTTCCACCGGTAACGAGAAGAATCTCTCGGATGCCGGCATTGACGAGCGTTTGGATGGGGTAGTACACCATGGGCTTGTCGTAGACGGGAAGCAGATGCTTGTTTGTAACCCGCGTAAGCGGGTTAAGGCGGCTACCTGTACCGCCGGCTAAGACCACACCTTTCATTCACTTCTCCTGTTTGAATCTTCCACCGTTTCGAGGCGCGTAAGCTTATCGATTAAGATTATAGAATGGTTAACGGATAGAGGTCAATCGTTACAACGCCGTGGCGGAACTGGCGTAATTCAGGTAGCCCGCAGAATGAAGATAGGAATGCAAGCCCGCCTCCCAGGTTCGGAACGAATTCAGGCCGTGCTTCTTAAGTTCGTGGTTCTCAAGAACGGAATATTTTGGCCGCGGGACCTTTGCCGGGAACTCATTTGAGGAAGCAATCTTGAGATTGGCTTTGGTCTTGGTGATATCGAATATAGTTTTTGCAAATTCATACCATGAACAGCTTCCCTCGGCAGTGGCATGGTATAGGCCAAATTGCTGGGATCGGCTCAGCAACGTGATTTGCCGGGCCACGTCACCCGTGAAAGTGGGACTAACAAACTCGTCGCTCACCACCCTCACCTCATCGCGCTCGCCGGCGAGCTTGAGCATAAGGTCCACAAAATTACGGCCGCCCTTAGCGCGGCAAGGGTGAGTGCCAAACAAGGCAGAAGTTCGAAGAATAAAGTATCTGGGAGTTGTAGCGCGGATGAAGAACTCACCTGCCAATTTCGTATTACCATAAACGTTGAGCGGGGCGGCCAAATCAGCTTCCAGATAGGGTTGCATCTTCGCACCATCGAAGACGTAATCGGTGCTGACGTGAATCAAAACAGCTTTGATTTCCTGGGCGGCGAGAGCGAGGTTGCGCGCACCAATTGAGTTGACTGAATAAGCTTCAAGAGGTTCCCGTTCACAGTTTTCGACATGATGCATTGCGGCCGTATTAACGATAACCTCGGGTTTGACGGCTCCCAACAAGCTGCGGACGATCTCCAACGAACGAATGTCGATATGGTCGCGCGTCAAGGCCACAACCTCATCGCCATTACGCGTGAATTCGTCAACCACGTCGGCCCCCAACTGCCCATTGGCTCCAATCACAGCTACTTTCATACGGCGGTGCCAATGGACCGTGCGAGCACTGGGCCGGAAGTGACATTTTCGAACGACTGAAAGGTTTGAATATTGTAGTATGCGGGATTGTCCCAATCTGAGAATTTGTCCATCTGCTTGATCAGATGTCGCACGATGCTGCGAACGTCATCACAGGGATGAAAACTGAGGACATTCTTCGCTTTCTCAAAACTGACTTTATAGTTCCGAACATCCTGGATATTACGAATTGTCAGACCAACGCTTATCCCGAGTTCTTGCTCAATCTCAGCCTTAACGAGGTCTCCCACTTCACCGACCGTGTAATTGCCAGACGCGATGTTGAAGATGCCCGAGATGGTCTCGTGAGCTTCAATCGCGCGCGTGTATGCACTGATTGCGTCTTCAATGCCAAGGATAGGTCTCCAGATGGATGGATTGTTAATGGTAATTGCGCGAAGGCGCAACGCGGCCGCAAACATAGTGTTCACGATCAAGTCGAGGCGCATTCTGGGGCTGTACCCGGACACCGTGCCCTTACGCAGAGCGATGACCGAGAAGTCGTCGTCAACGAGATTCATCACGGCTTGCTCGCCCTGCAGCTTGGAAATACCGTAGGGGTAGGAGGAAGATACGGTTCGGCCCTCGTCGTAAAGTTCGTTTACCGTATAGCCGTAAACCGAACAGGAGCTGGCATAGATATAGCGCTTTACGCCAGCTTTCTTTGCTGTGTAAGCGAGATAGGCGGGCGCAGCCGCATTGTAGATAAAATTCTTGCTGGGCGAATACTCGGCCATCGGGTCGTTAGATAGGCCAGCCAAGAAAATCACTTGGTCATACTCTTTGAGATCTTCCGGAGTGACTTCAAATAAGTCCTTGCTGACGATGCCAGCTTCGAGAGGCAAGTAATTGCCGAACCAGAATAGATCGACGACATCGACCATGTAACCACGGGCGAGCAATCTAGGAATGAGTGCCGACCCCACGTAACCTGCTCCCCCAGCAATTAACAATCGCATGGTTCATCCCCCTCTTTTTTCAAGCATTCACGGCTTGGGCGCAATATGACAAACATTTCGCGTGCGGTGAAGCCAACCACTGAGCAAGTGTCTGAGCTTTCTGGTCTTTTTCCGAAACGAGGCTGGGTCGTACGGGCCATTCGATCGCAATGTCGGGATCGTCCCAGCGAATCGCCGATTCGGCCTTAGAATTGTAAATTCCAGTGCAGCTATATTGGACTTCGACGTCGTCCGTAAGGGCGAGAAAACCTCTGCCAAAACCAGCCGGCGCCCAGACCTGCCGTCGGTTTTGAGGGTTCGCCTCAATCCCCACCCACTTGCCGAGAGTCGGAGAGCCCAGCCTGACATCGACTGCAACGAGAAACGCTGTCCCTCGCGTCACGCGCATGAGTTTCGCCATGGGAGGATCCCATTGGAAGTGCAGCCCACGCAACACGCCTTTCTTAGAATACGAATGATTTTGCTGAACAAAATTACTTGGCAGGCCCAGCTCACGGAAACGGTCGGCTCGATAGGTCTCCATAAAGAATCCACGATCATCCTCAAAGACTTGAGGCACGATTACCATCACTTCACCAAAGTGACGAGACTCAATAGTTAACGCCATCTCTTCTCCTCGTAACCAAACAATGGCAGAAATCTGTGGACTGTGTGCAGCCAATGAAATGGATACCGATGCTTCGCGGTTACCCGGCGTGGAACGCAATTGGCCGAGGCAACTTATCTGCCCTCGGCTCGCAAAATCGCGGGCAGTGTGCTCCATAGGATCTTCAGATCAAGGAACAAATTCCAGCTCTCAATATATTCGAGATCTAATGCGACACTTGTTTCAAAGGAAGGATCGTGCCGAGCCTTAACCTGCCACAGGCCTGTCATGCCAGGCTTTACATCCAAGCGGCGGAGGTGCTCCAGATCATACCGCTCAAAGTCGTCGACAGGATGGGGACGCGGACCGACTAAGCTCATATCTCCCATAAAGACATTCCAAAGCTGCGGCAACTCATCGAAACTGAATTTACGTAGCCAACGACCGCAACGGGTAATTCTGGGGTCATTATTTATTTTAAAGAACGGGCCGTTGCGTTCGTTCTTGTCGCGCAAAGAGTTCTTCTGTTGGTCGGCTTCCGTGACCATGGTGCGTAGCTTGTAACACCGGAATCTACGGCCCTTCCACCCGACGCGTGGCGCTAAGTAAAATGCAGGGCCAGGCGAGTCCAATCGGATCCACAAGGCAGTCAATGCAAGGATGGGCGCTGCCAAAATCAGGCTCAAGAGCGACCCGATAACATCGAATGCTCGCTTTACGGCGAGACCGAACGCGGGAATCGGGTGCTCGTGGAGATCCATAACCGGGAATCCACCGATTTTATGCAGAGCCGCGCGCCATCCTAGACCATCGTAAATGTCGGGAACGACGTGCAGGTTCAGTCCTAAGCGCCGCGCCTCCAGAAAAGTTTCCTTGACCAACTCACCGTCTGCGGGCAGCGTGACAAAGAGTTCATCGACGAAATGCGCCAGAGCCACCGCGCGGAGGTCGCGAACCGTACCCAACACACTGGGGTCTCCATTCTTGTGGGTGTCGAGAAAGCCGCATACGGCGTAGCCTAGGTGAGGATTCTCTGTAAACCACGAGGCCAAACCTCGGCCCATTTTGCCAACTCCAACGACTAGAACCCGGGAAATACCAATGCCGCGCAGAGTTCTTTTGGTGACTATCTTTTTCTTTAGATATCGCCAGCCAGAAAGACCGAGGAAGTTTTGAACACCGGCTACCACGACAACGACTCTGGAAATGTCTTTATATCCGGATATGAAAATAAACAGGACCAGAAGCACGGTAGCGATTCCAGTGGCCTTAGCGACTCGAAACGTCTCGTCTAGAAAGCTTCGATCGCGGGGTGTTCGATAGAGGTCTTGGGTGACACACGCGAGGACCACGAGCGCGGCAGATAATAGAAAGAAGCCGACATAGGTTTGGCCTGGCGATGTGCGAAGGAGTTGACGGAGTTGGGCAATGGAGTGCGGTATTTCGAAACGAAGGCAGAAGATTAAGATTCCGCCCAAGCAGACTAAAAGGAAGTCGATAGCGGCATAAGCTATTCGAACGTGAGGGCCGTGGGCCAAACTTCGGCCACGGCCGGGTACACGAGACTGCTTCGGAAGCGGAGCCACACGGTCGAACCCGTCAATTGGTGCCCAGTCCACAGCCACATTAGCCGTGTCGCGCTGGCTACGAACGCCGGTGCTACCCATCAATATGGTCTCCTATAAAGACTTGCTGATAGAGGGTGTCCAATCGGAGTCGCAACAGAGTTACATGCCTTCACTACGATAACCAGAGGAAACCAAATTTCGGTACCCAATCGATGCACATTGCAATGGAAATTTAGGCCTGACTTCCGGCGAACCGTTTATTCGTGCGGCGAATTGTCATGAGAAACAGCCATTTCCATGCCTTGTGAAACACTCAGCACGGGAATCGACTCAGGGAAGACGGTAGATATCGGCGTTACGTGTGAATGAACCCTGGTAGGATCGTCGCCCGCAGCCAACTGGAGGAAGAGCTTCTCATATTGATCTGTAATCCCGTCCCACGTGTAGGCTTCGCGAATGCGTTGTGGAGCGCGAGTCCGATACGCAGACGCAACTTCCGGATGATCTTCAATGTGCTGCCACTTTCCCGCGAGATCGAGTGGATCGCGTTCGAAGAGAATGCCGTAGTCTTGAAGAACCTCCGCGTTGAAAGGGGTATTCAAGGCCAGCACACAATTGCCAGATCCAAGTGCAGTTAACAGTGATGGATTTGTCCCACCCAAACTGTGCCCGTGCACATAAGCATAAGCATTGCAGTGAAGCTCCTTCACATGATCCGGATCCCCGATGTGCCCGATAAAACGAACACGCGGATCGCTGGTCTGCTTTAGGCGTTCTACAAATTCGCTGCGATAGTTCGCATCGCCGGCAATCGCCAGGACTCTTGAACTCCGTAACCTGGCGAACTCACGCAGGATCAGATCCGCATTATTCTCCGGCACCATGCGACTTAAGATCAGGTAGTACTGAAAAGGTTCTAGGCCATACCGCCGGACCACGGAAGGGTCGCTCGTCTGAGCGGTGTTCGCGCCGTAGGCTATACACGTACTTGGGGTGCGAAACTCATCAAGATAGATCCGCCGCATTTCCTGTGCGTCTGTCACAACACCGGTCGGGCAAATTCGCCCGACAAATTTAGCGTTCAAATAAAAGTAATACTTTCCGAATTTTCCCCATTTGTCCCTCTTCCAATCTAACCCGTCCACGTTAATGGCCACGGTCTTGCCCAATAAACGCGGCAGAATACAGTGAAATGAATTCACCAGGTTTACTACGAAAATTACGTCCATTCGGCGAAACAGCACGTCTAACATCGACACCAGGGTATGCGTAAACGTGCCCATCGTTTTGGTTTCGATGCTTGGCAGGTAGATAAGCCGCACTCCCTTATAGGTTTTTGGCCGCTGCCTAAACAGACTGCTCCGGCAATAGACAAGCACGTCGTGTCCTCGCGCCGCTAGGCGCGGCGCGATCTCGTTAATAAACACCTCGTAGCCGCTGTAGGTATGCGGAAATCCGCGTGAACCGAGCATTGCAATACGTAGAGGGCGCTGCGGAGTCGATCGCATCTCTTTCGATGTTTTTTTCACTATCGGATTCAAGCGCGCCGGTCCTCGGCTGCACCCTGGCCAGATTGCGGGGCCGCGCCGTTTTTTTTGTGGTGCGAGTGTCCGTTAGGCGTAAATCGTATCCCAAGTTTCGCCCGCCAGCCATCCCAGAATCCTTGCGCCATTTTTGCGAGGCAAGCCGCCTTCTCGGGGCTGAAGAGCAACACAGCGCCTGCATGGCGGGCCAGATGACCTAAAACAAAACTTTTTGTTCCAATGGTCGGATAAAGATGCCAGCCCGCGTAGGCAAAATTTCGGCTGTTGTAATATTCGCGCCACGGCGCATAGCTCGTCCATAAACGTGAACGGCCTGCCCAGACCTTCCGCGCATTTCCAATTTCGTGGTCCAGTTCAGCTCCGCGGATCACTGCGATCTTGTAGCCATTCAACCGGGCGCGCAGCGAATACTCGTAGTCGAAGAAATCCATAAAAAAGTCGGCCCGTGGCAGACCTATCTTTCCGACCAGCTCGCCCCGGACCAGACAGCCAGAGGCAATAATCAAATCTGCAAACCACAAAGGATTCTGCATGTAGTTAGCGCTTGGTTTTACAAACCCGTTCCGCCAGAGCAACGGTGGATAACATGTTCCCGTCTTTTGGTGCACCGGCATGGGTGCGACTATCCCGACTTCCGCCTGAGTGCCGTTTAGAGAGCCAATTCCGTCAAGCAGGTTAGCTAGCACAAAGGTGTTTGGCACGCTGTCATCGTCAAAAGACCATACCCAATCATGCTGCTTCTCCAACGCAGCATAGCCAAGGCCTCTTGCCCACGCGCCTGCAGCACCCAGGTTCGCTTTCATGCGCAAAACAGTGACTTGCGGGTAGTGCCGGGCCAGCATGGCGCTGGTGCCGTCCGTGGATGCATTGTCGACAACGATAATTTCTTGCAGTGCGCGAGATTGACTCAGCAGGGCATCTATCTGGCGCGGCAATATCTTTGCGCCGTTATATGCGATCGTTACGCTGGCGATTGACTGGCTCAAGCTTTTTCCACCTCAACGTGCTTCGCGGCATTCAGAGTGGTGCTATGACGCTCGAGAGAATCAGTCGCAGGTCTCAGACGAATTCCCAACCGTCCCCGCAAGCCGTCATGGAACCCTTGGATCATCCTTATGAGACATTGCAGCTTATTGGTGCTGAAAAGGAGCACTTGCGCGGCATGTATGGCTAAATAACGAGCGATCGAACGCTTTGCACCACTACTTGGCAGCAGCGACCAAGCCAGGTAGGTTAGATTCCGGCTAAGATAATATTCCCGGAAGGGAGGATGATTGGTCCAAAGCCGCTTGTGACCTAGTAAATCAATTTTGCGCCCCTTCCCGATCTCGTGGCCCAGTTGGGCTGCCCTGACAACGGCGATCTTGTAACCGTGAGAGCGTGCGCGGAGGCAATACTCAAAATCAACGACGTCGATGAAGAAGTCAGAGCGGGGCAGACCGATCTTTTCCACAACCTCGCCGCGAATCAGACAGCCTGACGCTATCACTAAGTCGGCAAACCATACTGGTTCCGACACCAGCTTGTCGGACGGTTTCACGAACCCATCGGCCCATAAATATGGCGTGTAGCAGGTCTCTGTTTCTCGGTGAATGGCCAACGGGGCTACGATCCCCACCTCACTCCCGTAACTGTCAACGGCGCTCAGCAATGCTTCGAGAGCGTGCGCCTCCGGCACGCTATCGTTGTCGAATGTCCAAATCCAGTCATACCGCTTCTCAAGCGCAGCGTAGGACAACCCAGCAGACCATCCTCCGGCCTGCCCTAGGTTTTGGGGCATTCGGAGAACAGTCACCTGCGGATACCGCTCAGCGATCATCGCGGCCGTTCCATCAATCGAGGCGCTATCCACGACAATCATTTCTTGCAACGGTCGCGTTTGCCCCAAGAGCGCATCCATTTGCCGCGACAATTCTCGCTCAGCGTTGAACGCTATTGTAACGCTTGCCACAGAATGCGTTTTCACTCTAGACCACGCGTGATCATCAGTCTTCTTAGCCATGCAAGCAATCCAGTTTCAAACAGCCTGACTCGATGTCGATACTGCTCTTGCCTTATATCGTTCGCGCGCACCTAGCTCGATTGATCTCACGGTAATCGATGGGCGCTTGATGATATAGCCGAGACAGGAACCAAATGTTCCGTCGGGCATCGGAGATAGACCCAAGCCAGAACCTGCACCGATCAAACCAGGAGGGTCTCCGTTCCAAATCGAAGGGTCAAAAAACAATGATGCGATCTCGTGGTGATGCGCCTCGTGTGTAAACAGAATTCCGTTAAGAGATAAGCGAGGCCACAGATGATTGACGCAACTCTTTAGTGATTCGCGCAAATCAACATCGCAAAAAATGAAGGCGACCGGTTCGGTGAATGATGGGAGTGTACTATCAAAGTAGCCCTTAACGAGGGTACAGGTCTCCCAATCTCCATATTTTTCAATGTTGGCCTTTACAGTTTCCAGCGGACTACACCAAGAGCCCTTATTGTAGACGTGAAATTCGCCGACATTCATCGCCAGGTGTGTTGCATCGGACCCTTGAGGCTCGGGCAGACCCTCGAATGAGTCGAAGACATATAGTCTCCGGCCCACGACTCTCGCAGCGAGGGAAAGGTTGACTGTCGTCCCTCCCATATATGAACCGCACTCAATCACTACTCCCGTCACGGAGGAGGGCAGCCGAAGAAGTGCGGAGATCATAGTCAATTGCTCAACAAAACCCGTCGCCGACGTAACGCGAAGCCTGTTACGAACGATGCGCATGAGCAAAATGCTCTTTGTTGCAAACGATTGAGGACCGCCATACAGATGATGGATGGCAAAGAAAAATGAAGCAATTCGGCTGATCATCCTAGCCTCAAGTTCACTCGATACGATGACTTAAGAAATCCGACGCTTCGTCTACAGGTTGAACATCACTATTCAGATTGCGAGTAAACAGCCCAGACCAATCATCTACTTTTGATAAACAACAATCGCTTCACCGCAGAACCTAGATAGCCCCAGGGACATCAAGCCTCGGTCGATGGCTCGAATTACCTTCCAGAATGGTCGCGAAACCAACGGCCGAGAAAGGTCGCGAACGGGAAGACTCGTAAATCTCTTGAGCATATAGAGGACATGTCGCTTGTGGACCTTAGTCATCGCGAATGGCGCCCCGAACTCCTCGATAGCTCGGCCCGTCAAACGCGTGTCGCCAGCTTCCTGGCTTGGCATCGTCCAACGTCGAGCAAGGTTGATTAACGGATTGTCCCAAAGCGTCTCATGAAAGATCGCCCGGCCCCGCGGTTTAAGCACGCGGGCCAAATGAGATGCCGATTTAGGATATTTCACAACGTGATGGAGAACTCCAAAACCAACCACTAGGTCAAAGGATTCCGCCGGATAGTCAAGCTCTTCGGCATCCATCGCTCGGAAATAACATTGGAGACCATAGTTGCGTGCTGCCCAATTCGCCACCTCGATGCCTTTGGGCGACAAGTCGAATCCACTGACTTTGGCACCCAGCATGGAAAGATAAATTCCGAGCTGACCAGAGCCGCAGCCGTAATCGAGAACCCTTAGTCCACGCACGTCCCCAATGAGACGCATCATCTCGGTTCGGGCGTCTCCCCAGTAGGCCCACCCTCCATTGCAGAACGGCTCAAGCTGAACGCGAGAAAAGAATTCACGGAACGCGGTAGCGCTTTCGGGAAACTCCCTCTTGGCGTTTTGCTCATACCAATTGTCGTGCCAAACTTGCTCGGACGCCTTAAGCGCACTGGCAGTTGATGTCATTGAGCCTCCCCAGAATCCAAGGCCTCTACCTGCCCCTTGATATTCTGCAAGGGATTGAACCCAGACGCGAGAGAGTTCATAGTCGCTTGTCGAAGCGATAGCCCGAGGGGGAACCATACCCAGCAGTTCAACCTAAAATCAGTGTGCAAGATGAAAACGATCATCATTAGACTAAATGCAAGGATGATTCCAGAAGCGGCGTAGCTAAGCGATGACCGCTCACGCCACAAACGCCGAAAAGCACTCACAAAAAAACCGAGAAAGGACAAAAGAGCAACGATCCCGTACTGCCCTCCGAATGCCAGGTAAGAGGTCTCCAGAACGAGAGCGTTTTTGTCGGTATTAAGCGCCCGCCCGCCGATACTTCCTGGCCCAGTACCGAACGGATGGTCGACTAGATATTGCATCCCGGTTGCTATCGTCTCTTTGCGCCACTGCGCAGAGGGATCCTGGCCTGTCTTAGTGAAGAAGAGATAGTCGCTAAGTCCGAGAACGGGAATAGAAACAGCAAATAAAGCGATAGCCAGCGTCGCGTAGAGAACCAGCCGCTTGGTCTGCTTCATGGCGATGGCCAGGACGAAAATTGCGACGGCCGCCCCCAACCAGGCAGAGCGGGTGACCGCACAGACCAGACCAGTTGCGACCATTCCGCCGGCAAGCCGATTCTCCCGATAGACCCACCAGATGATCAACGTGATCATGCACAGCGCACCAAATTCTGGCGGCCCGAGCATTGTAGACGCCTCTCTGAGCCCTGAATATCCGGTGCCGTGAAAAGAACTTGTCAGGCCGCCGTACTCAACGTCTATGGTGCTGCCTAAGGCCAAATACAGGAGAGTCCTAGGCTGGTCTCCGATCACAAAAAGTTCAAGCGTGCCCGCAACGGAGAGTACCCCAACGATCCATACCGCGCATTTTGCCCATAGGCGCTCCTGACTTGCAGTCAACACGGTGACGCGGCCCGCGAAATAGGGTAGGAGAAAAGCGAAGTCGTCCAGAAAAGCGAAATAATTCCCACCGAAGGCCTTGCGAATGACGCCAACAGCAAAGAAAGCGAGCAGGAACCAATCCGGGGCCGCGAGGCGAAGACCGTTGCGCCACCACAGAATGAACACCAGCAGGAGTAAGAGCGGCTCCTTGGATTTTGAGACGACATCAATGAGCGGCACATCAAAGAACCTGCCACTCATCACGGCTAGAAACTCAAACGGCATCCAGGCGAGAAACAGTCCAAGGACAGTGGTCGGACGCTTTAAAAGTACCAACACCACCGCCGCGCCGATAATGGGGCCAATCACAACCCATGGCCGGAAGATCATAGACAGACCAAGGGCAGTAAGGACGACAAGGACCGCGATACTGATTCGAAACGACGCCCCGTACGGATTCTCTGCCAATTGGTCGTTCATCGTGAAGCTGCCGCATCCCAAGAGTTTCTAGCCAGACCCGCGAGCCGTGCAGGCTAGCACAGAATCCTCGTGTACCTCGTTACGCCTTGGATCGGGATGCATGTTTCCTACCGCAACGCTCAACCGTCGCTCCAAGGCGTCGATTGAGGCGTCTAGTGACCACTTGCCGCGGACAATTTCGTGCGCAGCATCACTCATGCGGGCGTGAAGCGCATCGTCGATCATTAACCGTTCAACTGCGTCGGCCATACTCTGCGGCTCGTGTTCGACCAAAATACCGTTTACTCCGTCCTGAATAGTTTCTCTGACGCCACCTTCTGCCACGGCTATCACGGGAAGCCCGCAGGCGTTGGCCTCGACCGGAGCGTATCCAAACGGCTCTAATCGGGAAGCGTAAAGCATCATCCTGGCCCGATTGAGAATATCAATGAGTTCGGCGTCCTCGATCCGGTGCTTGACCTCCAAATTCACCCCAGACTGGTTCGCCTGCCTTTGTATCTGTTCCAGATAAGGCTGATTAATCATGTTCGCAATCAAAACCAGTTTGGGGCGCATGGAAGCCGAAACCCTCGCGAGGGATTGTATGAGGAATTCTATATTTTTATTGGGTAGCAGAGCTGCGACGCTGACGGCGAACCCTTCGCGTTTTTTGTTCTGATTCACGAATCGATCGGTATCGACCCCCAGATAGCACACCTTTGCGTCAATCCCGAAGGCACGTAGAACGCTTTCGCGGGAAAAAAACGAATTGACCAGGATTTCGTCAAATGCCATGGCATTGATTCGTTCTTCCCGTGCCTGCACGCGGATGCCAGGAAGTTTTAGCCGGCGAACCAAGGCTTTTCGCCAGAAATGACGATCTAACAAATCTCGCAAGGTCCACGATGTGGCCAACCAGGGCAATTCGGGTAAAGACTCGTAGAAACCTCTATTAGGCTCTTGTAAGTACACCACTCTCGGAATCTTAACGAACCGCGCGATAGGAGGCGTATGAACGAACAGACAACAAGCCGCGAACAACAGATCGAATCCCTTCGCGTTGATCTGCTCAGCGCACTCTCGGCTGTGCCGATCGATGGCTCTCAGTCTGGCCCGGGCGCTCCAGTGAAGCGGGCGCAACTTCTGCAGGAAGCCAGGCGCAGATTCCAGGTGAGCCCTAACCTTCAGAGGAACGACATGCTCGCGGACAAAATCACTCAGCGGCAAATACGTACGATCCGCAGTCGGGGGACACCATGCCTCTACTTCGTGGCCCCGCGCCACAAGCCCGCGCACCTGGTCGTAGAGAGCGCGCTTGCCCCCGCCGCTTGGAAGATTGTGCCAAACAGCTATCTTCATATGAGCTTGGTCACGTTATAGTGCGGCCCCACAGTTTTTCCGCCGAAGTTCCGCGTCGAATCGCTCAAAGGATCCTGGAGAGCCCGCTCGACTTCAATCCACTGCGGTACCAGAATGCAAACCACATAGGCGGCGACGGTCCCCAGTATCGCGCCGGTCACGCCAAGCCTCTGCACAAGTAATATTGTAAGGGCGATGTTCACCGCCGCCGCAGTGATGGAATAAATCATTTGCCCCCGCAATCTGCTGGAACTTGCCAGGATGGAGGATTGCGAGCACGTCGCCGCATAGATGACGCACCAGATTCCCATCCAAAGCAAAAGGCCTGACGATGGAACCGCGGCACTGCCAGCCCATTTCTGTATTATCCACCTGCCAAAAACGACGAGGGGCAGTGCAAGCACTAAAGTCGAAGCAACGGTGATTTTAAAGTTCATCCGAAAGCTTCGGCGGACCCATGCTCGATCACCCCGCGAAAACGCTTCGGCACAGGCCGGCCAATAGGAGGGGCCAGCTAGCAGTTGGAAAATCGTCGTATACGTGAACAATCTCCAGGTTACGCTGTAAGGCGTTACTGCCGCTGCACCAAGGTAGTGAGCAATGATCAGATTATCCGTCTGGAAGAGAACCAGCGCCGCAATTTGAATTACAAAGAACATCCCCCCCAACTTGGTTAATCTCTTGAGAGCCGTCCAAGTGACAAGGTCTAGGCGAGGACGTAACCATGGTTTGGACCAGCCGAATAGCCAAATTGCACTAACCACATTCACCAGCAACGCGGCACCGGATACCGCAATGACCAGGTATACCAGCCCTCCTTTTAGTTGCGTTACGGTAACCAAGGCGGCCAGGCCAAGAATATTACCTGCCGCTGCCCAGCTATTCGCCGCCGCGACTTCTTGGTACGCGCCGTAAATCTTGGCAACCAGAGAAAAGGGGAAATTCAGTGCAAAAATCGTAAACGCAATCGCGACCGCCGGCGCAACCTCGGCGCGTGCCCTTAACGTTTGTACATTGAGTACCCTGTCCCACGGCACCGCGTGCCACAGCGATAGGAACACCACTGACAAAAATGCTGCCAGCCCCGCCAGCGCCCAGAAAGCAGCTGTAACGTAGCTTTGTGCCGAGTCGGGGCGGTTTAGGGCGTAGCCCTCGGAAACCGCATTAGTAATGCTGCTGCTCAGACCGAAGTCGGCAAGCGCTACCCAGGCCATTGCGGCGCCGATCGTTACCCACGCTCCATAGCGTTCTGCCCCTAAGTACGTAACGGTTAGCGGAACCGAGATAACGCTAACGGCAGCAGCCACACCTCGGCCCGCCAAACCAGCGAATATGCCCTGTGCGATTCGTACATAGCGTCGCTGCTCATCACCGACGATCTGCCCTTTGCCGAGGGCCAGACGCATATAACGAATGGTCGAAAGTAAAAGCGCCCTCATCCGCCCGCCATGCCGTTCACCGTAAGTTCTCGCTGAATCAGGTTCGGGTAGATTTCGTCCTGCCCTTCAAGCGATCAACTATCTACGAACCGACGCTGCACTTGAGAATATTTTGCCGGCACCTTGTACTGCTTCCAGGTCCGCTTCCACCATCATCTTAATGAGTTCCGCGAAGCCAATTTGCGGCCGCCATCCGAGCTTCTCGCGAGCTTTTGTGGCGTCCCCACAGAGGAAATCCACCTCCGCCGGGCGAATCAACTTGGGATCGATTTCGACGTACTTCTCCCAATCCAGATCGACAGCGCGAAACGCCGCCTCAAGAAGGTCACGGATGCTATGCGTCTTGCCGGTCGCGAGCACGAAATCATCCGCTACGGGCTCTTGCATAATCAGCCACATACCCTGAACATAATCTCCTGCGAATCCCCAGTCACGCTTCGACTCCAGGTTCCCCATCAAGAGTTTTTTGGCCAGACCGCACTTAATTCGCGCCACTTGGTGGGTGACCTTCCGAGTGACGAACTCCAGCCCCCGCCGTGGAGATTCGTGGTTAAAGCCCATCGCTGAACACGCAAAAAGACCGTAGCTCTCGCGGTAATTGACCGTGATGTTGTGTCCAAAGACCTTTGCAACGCCATACGGGCTGCGTGGATAGAACGGGGTCTTCTCCGTCTGCGGTGTCTCTCGCACCTTGCCGAACATCTCCGAACTGGAGGCTTGCAAGAATCTAGCCTCCGGTCGGTGCTTGCGAATTGCTTCCAGAATGCGAATCACGCCAAGACCTGTCACATCCCCTGTCAGCACAGCTTGGTTCCAGGAGGCTGGCACAAAGCTCTGGGCCGCTAGGTTATAGACTTCGTCTGGCTGCACATCATCGATGACGCCATCGAGGGATGACTGATCTGTTAGATCGCCTTCAACCAGCTTGATATCGTCCATGAGCGATTCAATACGCTCAAGCCGTTTCACGCTGCTGCGCCGGACCAACCCAAAAACTTCGTATTGTTTGTCCAACAGCAATTCGGCAAGATACGAACCGTCCTGCCCCGTAATACCGGTAATCAGTGCACGTTTCATCCCGACTGTCATCCTTTACATTTCGAACATTGAAGGGGCGATCCGAAGATAATTGCTCGCTTGGCGATATTGGGTCTTCAAATCCGCTCTAAATCTGCCGCCTCAACCTCGACCGCGGCGGCGCGATGGATCAGATCAAGCGAAATGATCAAGCGCAGGCGGTTCTTTCTCCGAACGACAATTCCCTGCAGACCCTCAAGCGGCCCTGCCTTGACTCGCACGCGTCGCCCGACGCTCAAAAACGGGTAAGGCTCGGCGCGAATGCCACTGGCCAGCCCCATTTTAAGAGCTTCGATGTCCGAATCCGGCAAGGCGCAAGGCAGGCCATTGAACCCTACGAGCCGCGCCACACCTGGCACCTGCAACACGCGAAGCCGCTCGCATTGTGCCAGCCGTACAAACACGTAACCCGGGAATAGAGGCAGCTGTAGTCGGACCTTCCGGTCCTTCCAGCAACGCACGGATTCGTATAGTGGCACAAAGTGTTCAACCGAACGAATATCAAGTTGTGCCGATACCCGCTTCTCATGGTTCGCGCTGGTGTAGGCCGCATACCACCGGGGATTAACATTTTCCCCCGCTAAGCTCGTGCGAGCCGCCGTTTCTGCGCTGTGTAACACCGTTTCCATATCAGCTCGAGTCAGACAGCTTCGCCCCGTCACTTACAGGGGCATTTGTGACCTAACCCATTTATAATCAGCTGGCTACAGCCAAAATCGGTACCCCAACTACTCTTTGTGGTCAGGCTTGGCGGTCGTGGAGCTTCCGAGCATTCCGCGCCGCAGACGACCCCATGCCCCCCCGTTTACCGGGTGTTCCTCAGCACCATTTCGCGAAAGCACTGGCATCCGTGCCGCGACAGTCGAGAACACTTCCTGCGCAAAAACCTTCCGCCCGTCGCCGGCATCCGTTTCGTCCCACACCGTTTTCCCGAATAGCCAACCTGTCGCCAACGCAACGGAGAAAAACGTTCCCAAAAACATAATCAGGATATGGGGCGGAAACGACTTCTTGTCCGGAATTTGCGCTGGGTCCAATACTTTCACGGTCGGAATCTCTTTGACTTCCTGGACCTTAGCCATCTCATACTGTTTGGTGAGAACCTCAAGAACGGTTTCCTGGATCCTAGTCCGTCTATACAAATCTGCATATGTGACGCCGAGCAGCGGCAGCTTCCGTATCGAAGGATACATGGAGTCGCCCGGTTGGCCAGCGACAGTCGTCGAGCTCTCACCCTTCCCGCCCAGCTTCTCGAGTTGGCGTTCAAGTTCGTCAATGCGAGCCTTAGTCGTGCGCACTCGAGGATTGTTGTCCGTGTAAATTTCCCTAAGGCCCTCATACTGAGATTGCGCAGCAATGAGCTGCCCCTGCAGCATCGCCGCCGCGCTAACCATGGCCCGCCCCTGTTCCTTGACATCAATCGCGATGTTCTTGCTCGCAAACTCGCTGAACTCTTTTTCCGCGGATTCCAAGTCCTTGCTCACCGCCTGCAAACGCCCTTCGAGAAATATCCGCTCGCGACGGGCCGACGAGGTACTCAGTTCAGCGACCAGGCGGTTAAGTTCCTCCACGTAAGCTTGGCCCATGGCTGCGGCCCTCTGCGGGCTCCGATCCGTTACGGTGATCGAGATGATCTGACTCTTGCGGTCTACGGCTATGGCGGTACGTTCGGCAAGCGCCTTCCTAGTGTCCTCCATCCTCCGAGTGCCATAAAGTTTCCGCAAATCAAAGTGCTCAATCAGTTTGTCTTGTGCGGTCCGGCTGTTTAGGACACCGACGAAGACCTCACTTGTACTCTTGAGACCCAAAAAATCACCGGCGATGGATCCAAGGCCCCCACCGCCACCTGCGCTGGACATTGCCGCGGCGACCATGGCCAAGCCGGACGCCGACTGATTGTCGGGGGGCATCAACCGAGCCGTTGATTCATATTGGTTAGGGATGAGGAAAGCGATCAATGTGCTCGCCAATAACGCGTACACGGCAACGCGAGACAGCATCCCGCGGTTCATCCAAATTAACCGCAGAGACGCCACAGCCTTTTCACTGTTGTCCGGAACCGGTTCAAGTACACGCGCTTCGCGAAAGTCGTTATCCGGCAATTCCGGCACGGGCTGCCGAACGGGGGCGCCACTTGAATAATTCACGGGCGACCTCCGTTATCCGCGTCTGCGCTATGCTCATCCGCACTGGATCTGTGAAATAATTTCTGCGGTTGAAACAAAATCTCTACCGAAGCCGACACATTCTTCTCGGGGCGCGGCTGAATTACCGGAAAGAGCCAGCGCTCATACTGCACCGACGTTGACAGGCTGACGCTTGAATGCACCCAGTAATCGACGCGCACTCCTGCATCGGTCAGTGTTCCTCCGCCCGGGAGAAACTCTTGACTGACCTTCTGGTGCCTGAAATTGAATTGCAAACGGTTGCGGGCCGTAAACCAGTAATTTGTCCAGGCCTGAGCGCCCTGCCCCTCTCTGCCAATCCAATTCCCGATCAGATCTCCGTTATTCGTGTACCCGCTTCTCCACGTAAAGTTAAAATAATAAAAGCCGTGACCGACATTTCCTCCGATTGGGTTGTCGGTATAAACGCCTTCGACTCGCAGGTCCAACTTAGGGATCTTTGGAAATTGCGACAGAAAAAGCCCGGCGTGCCACGCGGAACGGTCGAAATACCCGATTGGCGAAAACTGGTCGTCCGTAAAGCCATCGCCATAGAAGCTGAGCCAGTTTCGCAATCTAGGAAGCCGATAACTGAAATCTACACCCGACCGCCGGTCTCCGGGCTTCAGAGCCGTACCAAACGTTCCCTTGTTCTCGGTGGAAAAGAGACTGCGGAAGAAAGTATGGAAAGTCAGCGGATAACCAGGCCCGCCATACACCGTCGTACGAAATGCACCGAATTCGAAATTACGGGTCGGCTTAAAACTGATTTTCTGGCCATTGATGAATGGCTGAGGAGAAACCGTTTGACCAAATTGCCCAGCGAAACCCGAAGGCGTCAAGACAAATTGGGTCCCCGCAAGCTGGCCGAGGAAGAACTCTGTCCGCAATGGGCCCAGCCACCCAAGAATGCTAGGCAATTTGATGGGCGCGACACGGTTCACGCGAAACATGTTGATTGGCGCAGCATTGTCGCTAAACATCATCGGACCGCCGTCTCCGGGGCCCCACCACAAACTCTGTTTGCCGAACGAGAACTGCCAGTTTGACCACATCATCCCAACGTATGCATCCAGCAACTCGAACTGCGTCACCGAAGGTTGACTCGTTCCCGGCGGCAGCTGCGGATAAAAGTTCACCTGCTGGATGGTTTGCCGCGTCGCCAAGGAATACGCCGGAACAGTCGGCGCGCTCTGTTCTTCTCCGCGCACATAAGCGGTCCACCGCCCTCCGGTGGCGTAGGCAGAAAAACCGTTAACTGTGCTCCATCCTTGGCCGTAAGGACGCCCAAAATCATTAATTTGTGTTTGGCCAAAGGTGTAGCCGTCCGTCAGTGGAGCGCCAGAAATATGCTCCGTTCGTGAATAGAGAGATTCCAGACGTACGGCCCCACTCGCCATTGTTCCGTCGTTCTCCGGTCGAAATTCGCGTTGCAACTCTTCGATCAGTCTCGATTTTTCGGCCGCGCCCCTATCACCATCAGCGACGCGATCAGCCGCGTCGTTTAGCAAACGCGCACACTCGCTTCGTGTCCACGGCCGCATTCCCAGGAATTCATCGTTGAGCAAACCCAGACCCGCAAGCCGCTCCATCGCGGGGTAGATCCAACTGTCCAGCGGGATGTACGGAGATCCCGTATTGCCGGCGTTGCGTTCGCGGCTGTCGTGCGCCTCCGCGTAGGTTTCCCATTCGCCGCCACCGATTTTCGGGTCGTGATGCTTGCGGTAAACATACATTCCTTCTAACCAGCCAATAGCGCTTCCCACCAAAACGTCGGACGGGAAATGCTGCTTGGCAGTGATGCGCGATGCGCTTACCGCCGAGGCTAAGCCATAGACGAACAGCGAGGTCAGTGGGCCGGGATATTCGTGCGCGATTACGCTGGCGATCGACCACGCGGCTGCCGCGTGCTCCGACGGGAACGAGACGCCGCCCTGGCCAAATCGTCCTCGGTAATTATCTTGAAGTGGTCGCTCGCGACCGAAGGCATACTTCATGGCGTAGACCGGAGCCAAGCTGTCAATCGCCGCTTCGCCCGCCAGGATGCCCGTTTCGATCTTGTGATCGTCGTGCGTGAGGTGCCCCCACAAATACAGCCCGCCTCCAATGCCCACCATCGACGCGATTCCATAATTCGAAAGGTCTTTGCTGTACTTGATGCGATTGGGCGAATTCGACAAATGCCGACTATAGCTCGAGTCCGTCGCAAACATCGCCGCCGCCGCGCCACCCAGCGGCACAAGCCAGTCCGCATCGACCCAACGAAGATTCTTCGGGCCGATCCAGACTGCTTTCTGATCTTCGGCGATGTTCTTCAGCAAATGGAGCCCCACGCTATTTTCCCGATCTTCCGTTTGCCCAACGGGTTCGACCAAATGATCTGATTTGGCCGTTTTGCGATTCGAGCCTCCAGTTACCCCTGTGCTTCGCTCGTCCTTAGCGCCCGGTTGCGGCCCCTGCGGCGTCGCATGCAGACTCCCGCTTAGCACCGAGGTCCCAAGCAAACTAAATCCGAGCCCTAATCTTGCCCACCAACCAGCCATTAATCCGTTCATCAGTAATGCAACGCGATAAATAGGGTGCTCACCACAGACGACGCTACCTGCGCAGCCAGGAACACCGTCTGCCACTGAACACCTCCACCGATTGCCTTCTCCGGAACCACGATCGTGTCTCCCGGCTGCAGCACAGCGTTAAGTGATGATCCCGACCAGAGACTCTCCTTGCCGCCCCCTATTACCGAGCCATCCGCGCGGATTACAAAAATTGCTTTCTTGTTCGCTACTGCGGTGGGCCCGCCGGATTGACTCAGATACCATTTGGCACTCTTACCTGGGCGATAAGAAACCGCCGTCGGGTTGAAAACCTCTCCGGTCACCATGACAAAGCTGGGCCGCTTGGGAACAACTAGGATGTCTCCTGCTCTGACCTCCAAATCGGCCGAAGTGTTTTTCCAGCGACTCACTTCCGGAGTGATTCGCATCGTTACACGGCCGACGGGTGTGTTCGTGCCCAACTGGGTCAAAGCATTTTGATACTGCCGTAAGGCATTCTCTTTTGCGCGCTTCTGATTGGCATCGCCTTCCGGTAAAAGCTCAACGTTATTTTGCAGGTCCTTCACGCGGAGCATCAGCTGCGTCTGCTCTTTGGTTTGCAGTTCCCGGACTTGCGCCCGTTCCAAAATCGCGCCATTTACGTACGCATTTCCTTGGAACCCACCAGCCCGCTGAATAATCGAGCTGAGCCGTTCGCCCGGACGAATTCCGTACGTTCCCGGATGTTTCACTTCACCTTTAACAGTGATGGACGCACCAAGGTCATTCCAGCCCGGAAGCTGGCGAATGGTCAACACGTCGCCATTGCTCAGTGGCAAGTTGGCGCTTGACTCTCCAGCCAAGGCCGCGCTGATTTGGATGGATTGATGTTCGCCTGTCAATTGCCCCGGGTCTGCCCACTGGTACCTCGTCAGGTCGCCGGTTTGCGTATCAGCGCTCGGCTTCAATCCGCCTCCCACCCGGATCAAATCCGCAACTGTCATATTCGTTGTTAACGGATACCGGCCGGGCTTACCAACGTCCCCTTGAACGTAGGCGCTTGCCGGCTCAATGGCATCGGGATTACGGTGAATCAACAAGCGGTCGCGCGGCTGCAGCACAATGTTGGCGCTGGGATCGCCTTCCAGCGCCGCGCTCAGGCTGACGCTGAAAATTTTGGACTTGCCATCGGGAAGGTACCGGAACACCTGCGCATCTTCTGTTTTGGCGTCCGGCGCAAGCCCACCGGCCAAGTGCACCGCATCGCTCAAGCGAATCTCTCCTGAGCTTGGGTAAGTCCCGGGGCTACGCACATCGCCCCAAACCGAAACTGACGGCGGATTCTCGAAATCAAAGCGGCTGAAAATGCGCACCGTATCCATGCCATGAAGCACCGGCGATTGAGCGGGATTCGCCAACGCCTCCGTAAGGTTGAAACTCTCCACGCTTGGATGGAAGTCAGGCGCATTCAGGCGAATAATTTCCGCATACTGGTTAGCGGGTTCCGGCAAGAGATCCTTATAGGAGGAAATTATGTCGGTGACGTGCATATCCGCGTGATAGGAATACCGGCCCGGACGGGTGACATGCCCCTCCAGGTACACAGCGTCCTGGTTGTACGGCGCGATCGGGAAAACACGGATGCGGTCCCCATCATGAATCTCGAACGCCTCTAGTTTCTTCGTAACTTCGGAATCGCTGTCGATTTCGGGAAGATCGAAGCTCAACATAGTTTGCTTCTCATGCGCCGTCAGCCGCTGCACTTCGATGTGACGCAGGGTCGCGGTCGGCAGCAGTCCGCCGGCAAGCTCGAGCACGCCGGCCAGATTCTTCTCGTCCTTCAATTCATAGATCGCCGGACGACGAACCATCCCTTCGACCGTCACTTGCGGCCCAATGGTAGGCACCAATACGGTGTCTCCGTTTTCGAGACGCTCCATATTGGACTTCACCCCATGCAGCAGCAAATCGTACAAGTCCACGACCTCGAGTAGTTGGCCTCCACGGTAATGCTTCACAATTCGCAGCGATCCCTTTTCCGTTGGGCCACCAGCTACGAACAGTGCATTGAGCGCCGTGGACAGTGAGCTCACATCGTAAGCACCGGGACTTGCTATATCTCCAACTTCATAAATTCGGATGGTCCGGAGTCGAGCGAGTGAGACATCTAAGGATACTCGGCGGAATTCGGTCCTTAAAAGTTGCTGCAAGCTCTCCTGCACGTTAGCCAAACTCTTGCCGCTCACCAGCAGCGGGCCGACCTCTGGGAGACTCACGCGCCCTTCTCGATCAACGACACGATAAATTCGTTGCGTCGTACCACCCCACAAGTTAATTGACAAACCATCACCAGGGCCGACCACGTAATCCGGCCCTGCGGGTAAGTCCATTGGAATCAACTGGAGATCGCGCGTTCCATTTTGAAAAACTTCGGCGCCAAAGCGTCGTGGAACGGACGGGTGTGGAACGGCCTGTATGTACATATCGTAAAGCGACGGAATGTCCTTGTAAGGGTTCGCCGCCCTTACCAGTTCAGGTGCTGGCGGGATTGGTTTCGGCTGACGCCTGCGCCCGAACAGGGACGTCGGATTTGCCGACGGAGATGAGTTCATCGACGACGGCAGCGGCGACTGCATGGCCGAATTGGCACCAGGATTTAGTCGCGACACTTCAGACATACTCATTTCGGGTGTGCTCGACCCTACTCCGTACGTCGCCAGCGCGTCTACGACGTTGCGCTCGCCATTGCTGGCTAGCGACAAAAGATCACCACTCTGCCCGTTCCCTGCCATGGTCGGCCGGAGCGACTGGCCGTCACTAGATTCGGCGTTGGATAGACTGAACGATGATGCCGCGTCGCTTGGGCTGCCTAGTGGAAGCTGCGGAATCGCACTTCCGAATTCATCCATGTTGCCGCCATATTGGGCACGTAGAATCTGATTCGAATCCGGCCGCGGCATACCGGGCGAGTTGAGCTCATTCGGTCCGAAATTCGACGGCGGCTGATTCTCCTGCAGTCGCTGCATTTCTGGAGGCTGTTCTCGAGTCGGCTTTTGTTCATTCTCGCATGGTTCATCAGTTCGCGAATCACAGTTCGCTGCGTTCCGAAGCTTCTCCATCCGTTTCTGACTGGCCATTGCACGTTCTTGTTCCTGGGCCTGCGCGAGCCACTTCGTTCGCTCCTGAATCAGCAATTCACGCTCTTTGGCCGCCTCGGATTCAGGGTTGAGTTTAGGAACAAGGTATCCGTATTTTTGAACGAGCAACGTCGCTACCGAGCGAAATTGCACATCCATCTCGAGGCGGTCAAAGATCGCCTCGTCGGTCAGGTCTGAATCACTGATAATCTGGCCATGAGCCGTCGCATCCTTCGCAATCCAACGCTTCAGTTCCACCATCAGCCCGCTGTCTTTGATTAGCACCGACTTTATATCCGTCGCAGAAGCCGCCGCGCGGCTTAGATTTTCACGGCCAAGCTCCGAAATCTGCTCCCTACCGGATTGGCGTTCTTGCGCTCGCCCTAAGCTGGCGCACATCAGCAATACTCCGAGGACACACAGAAGCCTACGGGCTGCTTCTGCCAAGGAGTGAACAAACAAGCTGAAATTTCGGTTGTGCGTCATTATTGCTGCCACCTCGGCGTGAGCTGCGTCTTTCCCCTGAGTGCCCCCAACACACCAGCCTCAGAAGCCTCGATCTGATTCGATTGCACTTTCAGCGATGCCCAATAAAACATCGAGCTGTTACGGTCGGAAGATACGGCAATGACTTTCATCTGAGGATAACTCTGCAGAATCGAATGACACACTTGCGGCAAGCGATTGAACTTCTCGAGCGCCACGATCAAGAAGTCCGGCCGCGTTTTCTCCACCGCAGTAGCCAGATCCGCCTCGTCTTGCACTTCGCCCACTATCTCAATGTCCGGCTGCTCTGAAATCGTCGCCACCATAAGCTCGCGCATCAAGCGCGGCCGGTTCGCCACCAGTACTCGTATGGGTTTCATTTCTTGTTCTATGGTCACAAACCACCCCGCCCACAGTCCGCAGTATTCAATTTCTAGACCGGTTCCCCTGCCCCCAGGGTCGTGATATTTCTTACGGCATTCAGAATCCCTTGCTCCGAAGCCTCAATCTCACTCGAGTGAATGTCGAACGACGCCCAATAAAACACGCTGCAATTCTCCTGCGATGCCACCGCTATGATTCGCAGCTCGGGCCGAACGCGCAGGAGCACGTCACACAGTTGCGGCCGCTTCGATGGCTCATCGAGCGCAATCACCAACAAATCCGGCGAAACTTGACGGACACGCTCCACGATCTCCGCCTCATCGGCAACTTCTCCGACGATCTCAACGCCGGGCTCATCCGCAAGAGTTGAAACAATCAACTCCCGCATGAGCTTCGGACGATTAGCGACAAGAACGCGAACCAACCTGGCCATGGCGCACGTACCCCTCTGTGCCGTCAATTGTCCGGGAATCTGTGAATAAATGAAGGCTCAATGAAGCACTGTCGTATAAGCTAGTGCCGGTGGGGGGCGGCACTAGCGCACCCAGCTTTGGAGTACCCAAACGGTACCAACACCTCTCTAGGTCCGAGTACGGCGAAATCGCTGAGAATATACGTCAACGGTATTCCTTGACAGGGTAAGTGACTATGAATAAACTGTGAGGCATCAATTGGATAGGGAAACCCAACCTTTATCTATCGCAGATGCTTTGCTAGGTGCTAGAACTGTAAAAACAACCGGGCAATTATCATAAACTAACAGTAAGAGTAAAACGCGAGAGCTGAGGGGGCCCCCGCCTTATGCCGGTCAGTGGTAAACAATCGTTGGCACCAACGAACGTTTATGTCGTCGCCGAGAATCGCCTCTTACGCGAAACCCTGGTTCGCCTCTTTCGTAAACGCAGTGAAATTCAAATAGTAGGCAATACTTGCTGCTCTGACTCAGCCATGAAAGATATAGTCTCCGCCAAATCCGATCTCCTCATCCTCGACTGTTTCGGCACCAAACATGCCTCAGAGGACTGGCTAGCCAATCTTCAAGAATCTGTTCCTGAAATCAGGGTTGTTCTGTTCGGCATGGACGAAGATCCCGACGTGTTCCTTCGCGCCGTACGTCTCGGCATAGCCGGTTACGTCCTGAAAAACGCCTCCGCCAGCGACCTCCTAGACGCCGTGCGCACCGTGGCCCAAGGGGAAGCCTCTTGCCCACCTCAATTCTGTAAGGTTCTCTTTAGAACCGTTGCAGCAACGACCAGCGAGCTGAAGGATGAACGCGCCACGACGCAATTCGACCTCACCCAGCGCCAGCGACAACTGATGTCACTGGTCGCCATGGGCTTAAGCAACAAGGAAATCGCCGCAAATCTGAATTTGTCCGAATTCACCGTGAAGAATCACATCTACCGCGTAATGAAACAGGTAGACGCCGATAGCCGCCACGAGGCCGCCACCCTAATTCGAGATAGCGATTAAAACGATAGATCCCTCTGTTGCAACACGTACCCGCAAAATTAGAACCTCCCCCAATTTTCCTGTCCTCGCCGTAAACCCATGCAAAGGGAATGAACTTCAACCAACTACGTCAATGCCCTGCCGACTCGACGCCGGATCACGTCCGCTCATTGCCGTTCGAACCCGAATGCGTTCGTTTTTCCATTTGCAGAATCACCGCCGAAAAATCTTGTTCCGCTCCTTCGTCCGATTGCCTCGCGTTGATCTCAAAAGCAGCTCCCGCCGCGGGCATTCGTGCACCGACCGCAGCTGCGAGATTGAGAATCAGACCGAAATCCTTGTTCATAAGCCGAATCGGAAATTGCGGGCTGTAGTCGCTCTTCATCGCTCTCTGTAGTTTGCCAACGTGCGCTGGAGCAACCACGGCCGTCTGAGACAACACGTCTAACAATCGATTGCGATCAAGACTAGCTTTCTCACCGAGCGCAAGAGCTTCGGCAATCGCCTGCATTCCTATTCCCAGCAAAGAGTTCACCACAAGCTTCATCGTCGCTCCGGAGCCGCTCGGCCCGAGATAAAAATATTTGTGGGCGATGACGCGAAAGATCGACTCGGCGCCGTCGAAGCATTCCTTGTTTCCGCCCCCGAACAGGGTCAGTAACCCGTTTTCGGCGGCAGGAGTGCTTCCCGATATGGTGACGTCGAGAACCTCAACTCCATGCTCTGAACCCAATGTGGAGAGCTGTCTCGAGGTATCGGGATACACCGTGCTCAGGTCGATGACCAGCGAGCCGCGACGCGCATTGGCGAACACGCCGTCAGGCCCCCTATATATGTTCAGCACGGCCTCGTCGCTTGGCAGGCAGGACAACACGACGTTGCAACTAGAGGAAAGCTCCGAAACACTTTGCGCGACCGTGGCGCCATATTTGGTTAGCACCTCCGTCTTGCTTAGGTCGCGGTCGTAAGCGGTCAACTTGAAGCCGGATTCCCGCAACCTCCGCGCAATCGGCCGGCCCATGTATCCGATACCGACGAATCCAAGCCTAGCGTTTTCCTGGGTGATTGGTTTCATGATGAATCGTCCTTAGGCTGAGCTGCGATTTCGACTTCAATTCGCACGTTGATAGGGAGCACGCGTTGTACCGTTTGGGGAGGAGAACCGAGTATTCCTGCAAAGTATTGTCAGCAAGGAGAATACGAACTTAAGCGGAGGGATCTAGCACTCAGCTTGCGGTGGCTATCTGTCGAATTTCTTGGACACTGTCAGCCCGTTGAAGATGGTGTGCACTACCTGTAAGGGAATTCCGCCAACGCCTTCCCCAGGGAAAAAACTATGTCAGCAGTAACTTGGGCGGGGTGGGGAAGAATTTTTTGTTGATTTTGGCGACGATTACGTAGTTGGGGTCGACCATTCGTCGAGGTGGATTCCATTCTCTAATCCCCGGAAGTCGCCAGTGACATGAGATCGGTCGGCGCGGCTAAAGTTGACATCATTAGCATCCGTACGGCAAAGTTAAAAGTACAAACGTCATCGGCGGTCTTCCCGGTTGACCGATGCAACGCTAGTTGCTCTAAAAGAATGGAAATACGAACCAGCGAAAACTGCGACCCGTAACATTGACCTTCGACTTCCGTCCGTGAACCAGTAGCGTTTTTTTATTCGTTCCGGAGGGTAGCTACAGCTACCTTTCCTTTACGCCGGCCGAGACTTCCTTCGTGCGCGGCCCACCATGCCCAATAAGCCCGTGCCGAGCAGGAGCAGACTGCCCGGTTCAGGGACAGTGCTGATCGGTGCTGGAGGCGGAATTGTGGAGAATTCTGTAACTAATCCCACGGGAAGGGGATCGGCTATTCCAGGTGCTGCCCTGCTCATGAGGGAGGAGGGGGTTTCCGCATCGAGAGATATAAACGTATCCGGTCCAGCACCAGACACGGTGATGTCTAGTAGTAGGTTTCCCGCCGTCGGATCATAGTTAAACACAGGTGTGCTTCCGTTACCCCCAATAGTCAGCTCCGTTCCAACGGACCCCCCCAAGGCTCCGGTGAAAAATACTTGATTATCGAAGCCAAGATTGAGACCTAAGCTCGGGTCCAACGCTCCTACTGCCGCCGACGTGGTCGAAAAACTAATCGCATAGATGCCGGACGTCAGGTCATTTGGAGTAAGGTCGAGAGTCTTGAAAAACGAGATAGCAGCAATGTCGAACGGAAGGGGGCCAAAGCTGCTTGAGGAATAGACTTGCTGGTACTCGTTGATGAAGTTGGCCCCGGCACAACCGAACGGGAGGCAATTCGTAGTGTCCGCACTGCCTATGGTAACCGTGTCAGCGCGAGAGCTGCGACCGGTAAGCACGAGCGCCGCAATCAAACAGAATACACGCCGCTTATACATTTTTGCACTTCCCAAGATGGAATGGCCGTATTCACAAGGTGCCCACTACGAACACAGCAAGTACTTTGCGCGTACTTTGAAACCCATGGTCAGAACGTCGTATTGGCCACTCGATCCCACGTAAATTTAGTGTTCGTCGGCACATGGGTTATTGTGATTTTCGTCCAACCGAGTGCGACGACTTCACTGGGCCTACCTCCAACAGCTTCGGCGAACTCATCGGAGGTGATTAGTACGTTCTGTAGCAAAATATCAAGAAGGTGTGTCGCTGGCGTCGTACTGGTGGCCGGGGTGATGATGGAGATTGTGACGTTCGCAAGATTGCTCCCTTTGGCAAGGGCGTCGAACAAGAGTGGCGTGCAGTCGTCCAACGTCTTTACCAGCTTAATATCGGCAAACGAAGACTTTCCGGAACTCGCTCCGCCTGTCGCGAGCACGAATGGGTTTGATCCCGCGAACGCCACGCTGAACACCGCCGAGCCAGGAAAATCGCGTGAAGCCGCTCCTTGGCAATTAAAGTTGTCGAACTTGGCAAAAATGGTGTTTTGCGCAAAGCATTGCGGGCCGAGTTGAAGCACTAGCAACAAACCCAGAACGTATTTCGCGGATTTGAAGGTCATAGTCTCTCCTCAGAACAGCCTGTGAAGGCTAAACAAATTGGTCGGCGTGCCCTATTTGTGGCAATTTGGCTTCCGAAGTTCGGTCTCAAAACAAACGACTTGCAGAGTCGCGCGCAAGCAATGGTGCAACTCTTTTCCGTTAAACTCCCGTCCGTGGGCCAGATGTGGCGGACCGGCATTCAAACCAAACGCCAGCCTGAGGTGCATCGGCTGATGTCCGCGGCGTGAACGCGCATCACTGGCGACAGAGGGCCGAAGACGTACTGAAGGAGGCCACAATTAAAGCACAATTTCTAACCCGAATTGCGCCAATTCAATATTCCGACGGTGTGATACGCTCGACCCGATGCGGGTACTGACACTGCTTTGCTGCCTGCTGGCCGCAAGTGCTGACGCTGGGCAGGAACCTAGCCGGAGCAAGACTTTTCGTCCCAACGTTTTCCTCATCACGATTGACACGCTTCGTGCCGACCATGTGGGCTGCTATGGGTACGAAAAAATTCGCACCCCCGCGCTGGATTCTCTGGCGACGCAAGGAATCCGTTTCACGCAAGCGTTCACGCCGAGCCCAATCACGAACAGTTCGCACACCAGCATTCTGACCGGCCTTTTGCCGAGCTCGCACGGGGTCAGCGACTTCGGCGTGCCGCTCGCATCTGCGTATCCCACGCTGGCCGAATTGCTGGCGAAACACGGTTACCACACCGCGGCATTCATCGGGGCGGTGATCCTCGACAGCAAGCGGCTCGCTCCCGGCCTCGACCGGGGGTTCGAGTTGTACGACAATTTTCCGGAGCACGCGACAACTAAGTCGCGGTGGGGGCGCCTCGAACGCCGAGGGATGCAAGTGGAGCAGCACGCAGAATCGTGGATGAACGCGCACCCGGCGGGGCCGCATTTTGTGTGGGTACACTTTTACGATCCACATGATCCGTACGAGCCTCCACCGCCGTATTCCACGATATATAAGGACGGGCTGTACGACGGCGAGATTGCTTCTGCGGATTCGGCGCTGGGGCATTTTCTTGATTACCTGAAAAAGAAAGGTTGGTACGACGGAGCATTGATCGTGGTGGTGGGAGATCATGGCGAAGGGCTCGGCGAGCATCACGAAGATACGCACGGGATTTTTCTGTACGATTCGACCACCCACGTTCCCTTGCTGATGAAGCTGCCGGAGAACGGGGAGGCAGGGAAACTTGTTGAGGCGCAAGTGCGCACGACCGATATCATGCCGACGATATTGCAGATACTGGGGTTGCCCGCGCCGGGAAAATTGGATGGTGCATCGCTGAGTCCTCTGTTCGGCGGTAGTGAGCAGCGCGCTCGCACGGTCTTCGGGCAAACGGACTACCCACTACGTTTTGGTTGGGCACCGCTGCGCTCGGTTCGAGAAGAAGGTTTCAAGTTCATCGAGGCGCCCAACCCTGAACTTTACGATCTGCGTGCGGATGCAGCAGAGCTGCAGAACCAATATGAGTCGTGGAATGCCGACGTGCAAAGGCTGCGCAAGAAATTGGCGGACCTGAATGCGGGGCTGCCAACTTCACACAGTCCTTCGCCGGCTGCCGTGCCCACGGCGACAATCGATGAACTTCATGCGCTCGGTTATTTGGGCCCGGCCGACGCGGGAAGCTCGACCAATGTTCCGGAACCGTCGCTGCTGCCGGATCCGAAGGATAAAATAGAAGAGCAGAACCTGCTGCACGTGGCGATGATGGCAACAGAGAACGATGAGCCTGTCAAAGCGCGCGCTGCATTAGAAAAGCTGCTGCAAATGGATGACAAATCGGTAATCGCCCTCACGCAGCTTGGCCAACTGGAAAACAAGTCAAAGCATTACGAGAAGGCAGTTGATTACTTGCGGCGTGCCCATGAGCTGCGTCCCGACGATGCCGGACTGACGTTAGATTACGCACGGGCGCAAGAATCGAGCGGCGATCTAGCGGGCGCGCGCTATACGTTGCAAATGACTCTAAAGAAAAATCCTGATCAGTTCTCTGCCCGACTTTTGCTGGGGCAACTCTATTTTCGCTTGCACAACGCAAATGATGCCCTGGACCAACTGGAAGATGCTGCGCTGCTGCAACCTGAAAATGTCGAGGTGGAAATAAGTCTCTCGCTCGTTTTGATCAGCCAGAAGAAATTCGCTGATGTAGTGGATCTGCTGGAGCCTGTGGCGAGTTCGTCCGGTAACAATGCAGATGTGTTTGCGGCGCTCGCCGAGGCTTACCGCGGCCTCGGGCGGAGCAAGGATGCAGAGCGCGCGGAAGTCCGCGTCAAAGCACTGCGGAATCCGAAAAAATAGTCAGCAATTAATTTTTCGCCGCCACCTTACTGTCGTGCCCTTCGAAGACCTCGGCAAGAATTCTCCCGCGCATCTGCTTGGGCTGCTCGATGCCATAGATGCGGAGGAGTGTTGGCGCGATGTCGTACACACTGGCGTCGAAACCCATCAGGCGAAAATCATGCTTGATGCCGGGACCCATGATGAACACGGAGCCAGGAACATCATCGCCATCGGCAAAATCGTGCTTGGCAATCACCGGCGTGGTTTTTTCATGATCGGCATGTGCGTGGGGATCTTTCTCTTCAAACTCGCGCAACGGCTTGATGCCGTGGTCGGAGACGATGATGACGTAGGTATTTTCATCCGCGTGTTTCAGGATCGTGCCGAGCACTTTGTCGAATGCGATGTACTGATCCGGGAAGGCATCCTGGCGAACACCGTTGATGCTTGCATTGTATCCCACGTTAAACGGCGTGATGGGATAGAGCCAATGGCCGGTGCGATCCTCGCAGGACTGGGCGAGGAATGTGAAATCCGTGGGATGCGTCGTCAGCAAATAGTCGAACAGCTTGGTCTGTTGCTCTCGAATGGTCTGCACTTTGGCCAGCCAGTGGTCAATCACTTCGCCTTCGTGGCCTTTCAGATCGGCCGCTGAGGGCATACGTTCGCAATCGATGTAGAAGTCGCCGACGTTTTTCAGCAATTCGTCGCGCATGCTGCGGGGATAAACGGCATCGCCGCCGGTCACTTCGCTCAGTTTAGGCGCGCAAAGAACGCCGTCTTCGCAGTTTTTGCCGCGGGTGAGCATGCCGCTGATCATGTAGCCATTCACGGGCATGACCGGAAACGTGGCCGGCACGTTGGCCATGCCGACGGTGACGCCGCTCTTCGACAGCATGGACCAGATCGGTTCTTCCTTCAGCATGTGGGTGTTGGCAGTGATACCGCCCACAAGAAAGCCGGTCACGCCATGCTCTTCCGGATTAGTGCTGGTGAATAGAGTGCTGTATACGCGCGGGCAATTCGGCCCAGAGACCGTGCGCAGCTTTCCGTAGGCGCCTTTCTCGATCACGCTGGACAGATTGGGCATCTGGCCCTTCAAGATCAGTGGACGGATGATGTCGAGTTCCATGCCATTAACCCCAACCAGGATGACGCGAGGCTTGGGCTTTGCATTGGCGTGATCCTGCGCGCGAAGGCAGATTGGCAGGAGAAACACAGATAGCAAAAGCAGTGAACTCTTCCGGGGAACCATGGAGCACCTCTAGGTTTTGGAAGGCTTGAGTATATATTCGCGCGCTGCGAGTGTCTATGCTGAGAAAAACACCGATTGTGTCAGTCCTGGGGGCGACTTGAAGGTTTCACCCGTTCCGCTTCGGCGCGCTCGCGCGCGGCATCCGCCGCGCGGCCCAGTTTCTCGTATTCGTCCGCCAGGAACGAATGCGCCTCGCCGGAATCCGTTTGTACCGCCGCGGCCTTTTCCAGGTAGGGCAGGGCCTCGGCGAGAGTGCCGTTCAGAAACAGCATGCGCCCGAGCAGCAGGTTTGCGCGATAGTGGTCCGGCTCTCCTTGGAGGACTACGAGCAGGTTTTTGGCAGCTTCCTCAGGCCGTCCAGTACGGGCATAAATGGAGGCCAAAGAATAGCGGGCGTCGCTCCAATCGGGGCGGTTTTCCACCAAGATCTCGAAATGCGCGGCAGCGGTATTCAGATCGCCGGTTTCGTAGAGGCAGATGGCAAGTTCGTACTGCGCCATCAGCGCATCCGGCCGCAGCTCGATGGCTTTGTGTAGGGGAGGAATGGCTTTGGCAAAGTTGCCGTTCCGCGAGTAGGCGATGCCCAGGTAATACTGCGCCGCCTGGATTTGCGGGTCTTTGGCCACCACGCGCAGCAGCAGCGGGATGACGCTGGCTTCCTTTCCCTCTTCGATGGCCAGGCTGGCATCGTGCATATCGTTGGCCACCTCGATGCGGCCCTTGGGGTCAATTCTTGTGGGCGGGCTGGTCTTTCCGGAGGCCACGTAGCCCAGCGCGGAGAGCTTTTCCCTGCTCTTTTCGTCGAGTCCGTCCTGCAAGGTCTGGGGCGCCCCGGTGCTGATGCGCTTGACGAAATTATCCAACTGGATTGCGAGGCGCACTGCGGCGGCGCGGTTGCTGCGATAGAGGTTTATCTTCGCGTCAGGGTCTGAGGCCAGATCGTAAAGCTCGGGCGACGGCGCGCGCACGAAAAGCTGGTTGCCCATGCGCAGGGAAACAAGCGCGCTCCACCCGAACGAGCGCTCGGAGTGGTCGCCGGTGGCAAGCGAAGGACGGTCTCCCGGGTGCGGGTTTCCAATTAAAGGGAGCAGCGAACGACCCTGCATGGCCGGAGGCGGCGTCTTTCCCAGCGCTTCGAGAAGGGTTGGCGCCAGATCCACCAGGCTCGCCGCGGCATTGACACGCTGGCGGGCAAAACGATTGCCGGGAAGTCTCAGGAGCAGGGGCACGTGGATAGTAGCGTCGTAAAGGAAAATGCTGTGGGTCAATTCGCCGTGGTCGCCCAGGGATTCGCCGTGATCGGCGGCGACGGCGATCAGCGCATTGTCATACAGCCCCTGGTTACGCAAATAATCGAGCAGCTTAAGCTGCTCGATTATTTGGTAGGCGATACCCCCGTTGTAAGGGGCGTTCGGAAACCGGCTCCGGAACGGTTCGGGCGGATTGTAGGGGTCATGCGCGTCCCATAGGTGAAACCACAGGAAAAACGGTCTGTTCTTCTGCTGGCCGAGCCATTCGAGCACGTGTCCCAGAGTCACCTCGCCGCGGCGCTGCATGGAAGCCTCGCGGCGCTCCCCGGTTTTCTGCCGGTGAAAACCTGCGTCGTAGACATCGAAGCCGCGCTCGAATCCGGAGGCAAACCCGTTTTTCGGGTCGAGGATGATGCTGCCGACGAAGGCACCGGTGTGGTAGCCCTGGGCGTGAAGAAGGTCGGGTAGAAAGGGGACGCTTGCAGGCAGGCGATCGCCGAAGTTGCGGATACCGTGGTACTGCGGAAAAGTCCCGGTGAGTATGGTCGCGTGAGAGACCGGAGTAATAGGCGCCTGGGAGTATGCATGCTCGAACACCACGCTCTGACTGGCCAGCGCATCCAGTTGCGGGGTCAAACCGAGCTTTGCGCCGAGAAAACCCATGCGGTCAGCTCGGACCGTATCCAACGTGATCAGGATGACATTGGGTTGGTCTGTGGCTGCCGCGGCGAGCGCGGGCAACAAGACGAGGAGGCAAAGAATGCAAGCGCGCCGCATAAAAGAAAAAGGAGTCTGCATTGTAGCAGACTCCCTTTTCGGAAGAAAAACCCGGAGCCGAAGATTAGAAAATGACCTTCGCCCCGAGCTGCATGGCCCGCGGGCCACCCTGAGAAAGGAACGGGTTACCCGAGCCGACATCGGGAGTCGAAGAATAGGTGGAGAAAGAACTGCTCGTGGTGGTTCTGCCGCTCGTGGTCGGTGTCGGGCCGAAATTGGGATGGTTCAGGACGTTGAAAACCTCCCAACGCAATTGGATGCTAATGCGCTCTGTGATCTTGGTAGTCTTGTTCAAGTTCGCATCCCACTGCACGAATCGCGGCCCCCGGAGGCTGTTGCGGCCACAGTTGCCAATCGTCCCATCGGCGGGGATGGCGAAGGCCGTCGCCGCGTTGGTAATCGTCGGGCTGCTGGGATCCCCGAATTGGTAGATGGGCGCCGCAAGGCAATCCGGCCTCTGATACACCAGATCCTGACCGGAGTTGTCCGCACTCGAATCGAGTTGAGGGGTCCATGGGCGGCCGGTCAGGGCGGTGACGATACTGCCGAGCTGCCAGCCCTCGCCGAAGCGGCCCAACGCACGCGACCTCGGGAAGTCGTAAGTGATGCCGCTTGTGAAATTGAGCCTGACGTCAGTGTCACACGGTCCGCGGTTGCTGTCGGGGTTGTAGGGGTTCTCGGCGATGGGCAACGCACCGGCAGAGGTGCCACCGCGGTTGACTGAATTCGTGTCAATGCAGTTCGACCATGTGAAGTTGACGATGGAGTTCAGCCCGTGCCAATCGCGCTGCCGGAAACCCAGTTGCATGGCGTTGTAGCGGGAGTACCCCTCATTAGTGAGCTGGTTGATGATGCCGAACTGCGGAAAGAGCGTAGCGAAAGGCCGTGCGCAAGCTCCCGTAGTCAGCTGCTGGCCGGCGCTAAAGCAGCCGATCGGACGTTGGTTCAAGCTGCGGTTCAGAAACATATCCGTGCCGTGCGCGCCGATATAGCTCAGGGTGATCGCGTTCTTGTTGAACACCTGTTGCTGAATCGTGGCGCTGTAATATTGAATCCTCGGCGTCCGTAAGGGAGAAACGATACCGGCGATGTTGAAGGGAGGGGAGGAGGTGGGATTCCCCCCGAAGGTCTGAAACGGAACGTTCGAACTCCCGCCAAACGTCGCCGAGCCGGGCTGCGGACCGAAGCAGACGAAGTCGTAATTGCCCGTATTCACGCCCGGGTTATAGCAGGTGTTCGCGCCAAGAGCTTGAAGAAGGATCGGCTGGACCATCGCGTCGTACTGGTCCAGTGTGATTGTGCCGTTGCTAAAGTCGCTGCGCAGCCCGCTCAGCCCGGTAGCTCTGGCACTGACCGCGAACACACCAAGGTTCGAATTCGTGAAGGCGCCGGCGCGATCCCCTTGGTACGTATAAGGTGCGCTGATGGCCGCAAAGTTGGCGACGTCGTACGCCATGGAGTAGCCGACCCGAAATGCCGTCTTGCCATTCCCGAACACGTCCCAGGCAAGACCGGCCCGGGGGCCAAAGTCGCGAAAATCGAGGCCATAGAGCCGCGGGTTCCCGGTACCTACGCGCACCAAGCCGGCTGGGGCGCCGCCCGGAGGACACATGGAAGTCTGCGGGGGGGCGCATGGGTAAAAATTCGAAGCGATTTTGTCGGCGTCCCCGAGCGCGCCATTGAGGTCCCAGCGAAGACCGTAGCTAATCGTCAATCGAGGGCTTGCTTTCCATTCATCCTGAAAATAAAGCCCCGTGGAAGGCTCGAACAAATGACGGGAGGTGTCGCCAAAGGAGCGGTTGGCGCGATCCACGCGGCCAACCAGCAGCGACTCCAAGGTGGTCGTCCAGTCCTCATTCAAGTCGGTGAATGGCGTGCGGGCGCGATTCCGGAGACTAAAGGTAGAGGCGTAGTCGTAGTTGCCACCCAGCTTAAGTGTGTGGGCACCTCGAATCCAGGTGTAGTGGACCGAAGTGTTGTAGTTCTGCGTGGGACGCGTACTGAGGGGGTAGCCGACAACGCCCCCGATGTACCCGGCCGACGCGTTGCTAACATAGAATACGGGCACGCCAAAATCCGCCGGGTCGAGCGGACCGGTGTCAACGCCCAAGCTCTTGGGGCTAATCTTATTGTTTACATCCAAGATCTGCGCGTACCGGGACCAGTTGAAACGCACGTCCAGAATCTTGGTCGGGGATATCGACCACGTCATGGTTCCACCGGCCAACTGCACGCGCGTAGGAGCAATGGTGTTGAACCCGTCGGGGCCGAGGCCACTCCCGGTGGGCGGAGGGAGGGTGTATCCAGCCACGGGAGCGGACTGGATGCTATCCGCGTATAAGTATCGTCCAGAGATCGACAGCTTGGAGTTCACTTTGTGGTCGATCTTTATCATGAAGCTGTTCAAGCTGTTTGAAATGGGCAAGGACACGCTCTTGGTGGCCCCACCGGGCGTCAACGAAGGATCGATCGGAAAGAACTTGGTCACATTTTGTCCAGCAGGGTTTACCGGCACGCCATTGGGATTGTTGGTTGGATCGTTGATAAAGGCCAGCGCGGCGTTCAAGTCACCCTGAGTGGGGATGCCCACTGTGTAGGGCGTCAGCAACTTATTCCTGTAGCCTTCATAATTGACAAAGAAAAAAGTACGATCTTTTATGATAGGGCCGCCCAACGTAGCGCCGTAATTGTGGTTGTGGTAGGGGGTCCCTGTTGGGGAGAAGAAGTTCTTGGCGTTGAGCCAGTCATAGTCTCCGAAATAGTAGCCCGCCCCGTGGAAGTCGTTTGTGCCGCTCTTGAGGGTCACGTTGATGGCCGCACCGCCCTTGACCCCGTTCTCTGCCGTCGGGAGCTGCTGAACCGTGTATTCGGCAATGACGTCGTTACCCAACACTGCCGCGGGAACGCCTAAGATGCCGGGCTGGCCCACGAGTTCGCTTCCGTAGAAGCGGTCGTTATTGGGCATGCCATCGATCATGTAGTTGTTGGTCGTGGTGCGCTGGCCGCTGATGCTAACATCCAAAAAGCCGCCGCCCGGGGAGCGCTGCACGCCCGGAGTAAGGGCCAAGATGGACTTAAAGTCGCGGCCTTCGGTGGGAAGATCCTCGATTGACTTCGTGTCCACCTCGTTGTTCACGCCCGGGGAATAATCCACCAGCGGGGTGGCTGCTTCCACCGTGATGGTTTCCGTGCGCTGGCCCAACTCAAGCCGGAAATCCGCCTTGGTCTCCTGGGCGACGTTAACGGTCACACTGCGCACCGTCGTCTTGAACCCCTGAGAGAAAACGGAGACCCTATAGACGCAAATGGCCATGTCGGACAGTCGGTATTCGCCGCCACTGCCAGAGGTCACCTCGCGCGTCTGGTTTGTATCTGGACAGACAGCGGAGATAGTCGCGCCTCCCACGACGGCGCCGCTCTGATCCACCACCGTCCCGGTGATGTCACCCGTGACTTTTTGCGCGCGTAAGGGGAGGGTAGCGAGCAGAAAAAAGAATAGAACACTGCCTGTGAATGCAGAAACACGTTTAAACATCGGACACCCCACCAAAATTTACGATTCCGAGTAATAAAAGAAGCCGTGGTTGGGTGGAATTCTATTCCCGGTCTGGAAATTGTCAACAATAATGTCCGGTTGGATCGGATTCAAAGTCCCGCGCCATCGAATCGAAAAAATAGATGGCACATCAACGCAAAGGCATCAACTGAATCGTCCAAAAACGTGGAAGGTAATCTCCAGGGACATGAACGGTCTATCCGGCTACTTCTCATATTCGACTTGAAAGTTGTACGAGCCTGAACCCACAGAGACTACCAGTGAATCCCCTATTCGCTGCGCCGCGAGTTTCTTGCCGCTTTCCGTAACATGGGCTCGAGCGGAGGGTGCCGGCAAGAAAACTTCCGCCGTAGTGTTAGCGGGAATTGTAACCCTGAGGCTAAACGGCCCTTCCGCACTTCCCTTCCAATCGGTGACGATCTTTCCATACATCGAATCGTACTCGCCGCTCACAAAGGTGACGCGAGGATCGAGATGAGGGCGAATCACAATTTTCTTGAAGCCGGGTGACTCGGGAGAAGTATCAATCCCGGCCATATAGCGGTAGACCCACGCAATGACGGAGCCGAACGCGTAGTGGTTGTAGGAATTCATGGCCGGGTCACCCGTATCACCGTTCCAGCGTTCCCACCAAGTCGTCGCCCCTTTGCCAAGCATGTAGCCCCAAGATGGGTACGTGTCATTCAGCAGCAAGCGGTAAGCCACATCCGTGCGACCGTGATCAGCCAGAGTAAAAAGCAAAAAAGGCGTGCCAAGAAAACCTGTTGAAAGGTGCCAATTCCGCGACTCGATGTCTTTGACGAGCCTATCGACAAGTAGGGGTTCGAGACTTTTTGGCGCCATCTTGGTGTACAAGGCTACGACATACGAGGTTTGCGTCCCGGTTCCAACTTCTCCATTTTCCTTGATGTACGCTTTCTGAAAAGCGGCGCGGATGTTGGCGACAAGTTCCGTGTTCCGTTTGGCATCCGCGTCCCTGCCGGCAGCGTGGGCCATATCGGACATCATGTTTGCAATCAAGGCCCAATATGCCGTGGCCAAAAGATCCTTGTCCGTATGTTCATCCGGTGCCAGCCAATCCGCGAAGTTGGGTCCGACGCCTTTTTTTCTCAAGAAATCCGGGTTACGGCTCTGGATGAATTCCATCCAGCGCTGCATGGAATCCCAATTTCTTTCGATGATGTCCTCGTTACCGTACTGCATCCAGGTTGTCCACGGAACGATGATGCCGGCATCGCCCCAGCCAGGGGCGCCCGCCATGCGTTCTTTGCGAGCGGGCGTCATCTCCGAGTCTGGTTCGCCAAAAGCAAGAGTGTTGGGAGAAACATTGGTGAATGCGCCTTGCGGTGTTTGCGCATCTACGACGTCCTGCATAAACTTCTGTGAAAACGCAGCAATGTCGAAATTGTAGCTACCCGTGCGCCAGAAAACCCCAGCGTCTCCCATCCAGCCGAGACGCTCGTCGCGCTGCGGGCAATCGGTCGGGATGCTTAGAAAATTTCCACGTTGTCCCCAGATTCCGATGGACCACATCTTATTGATCAGGTCGCTGGAGGTTGTGAGTTTTCCGACTGCATCACCTCGCAGGCTACTAACGACTTCTCCCGAGAGAGCATCTGCAGGCGGTATTCCCGGATATCCGGTGACTTCCACATAGCGGAATCCGTGAAAAGTGAACTTCGGTGTAAATCGTTCTTCCCCTGCGCCTTTTAGAACGTAGGTGTCTGTGGCATCGGCATTCCGGAGATTTTCGGTATAGATCGTGCCATCGGGATTCAAAATTTCAGCAAAACGTAAGCGGATTCTCGTGCCGGACGGGCCCTTAACTTTCATGGACACCCAGCCCACCATGTTCTGACCCATGTCGAAGACGTAAGTTCCCGTTACAGGTTGAGAGACACGCTCGGGTTGTAAGATCTTGACCACCTGCGTCGGAAGAGCGATCTGGCTTGACACCGCAACCGCCGGCACTTCGGCAACGGTTGCGACAGTCCAATGCGTATCGTCGAATCCTGATTTTTCCCAGCCGTTCTGTTCCAAGCGTGCGTCGTACGCTTCTCCGGAGTAGATTTCCGAGCGAATCACCGGGGAAATTGCGCCCTTCCACGATCCATCCGTTACGATGGTTTCGTGACGGCCATCGGCATAATCGATTTCCAACTGCGCCAGGAAACGATTGGGCGGCGGAAAGAAATGCATACCAATCCAGGTAAGACCACTTCCATACCATCCATCCGCGAGGGTGGCGCCGACGGCGTTTTTGCCCTTCACCAGCAAACTTGCCACATCGTAGGTTTGATACAAGACTCGCTTGCGGTAATCGGTGAACTCCGGCGTCAAAACGTCGTTCCCCACGCGATCCCCGTTGAGATACACGCGATAGCTGCCGAGGGCGGTTACGTAGAGTCTCGCGCGCTTGATAACCCCAGAGAGGTCGAAATCTCGCCGCAACTCCGCTGCGGGCTGCGGCATCGATCCGGGGTCGCCCATCCGCTCGTCACGCAGATCGCCGACCGTTTGTGAAGCCTGCCAATTCGACTCCGCTTCGAGCTTTCCTTCCCAGTGTTCATTGGTCGGAAATCGCAGAACTGATCCATCGAAATGTGAGATTTTCACCAGAGCCCCCAAAGCAGCGGACACGGTTTTGGCCCCCGCAGACGGGGCGGCCGGCGAGGGCGTCGCAGTCGTAACACTAACCTCGATAATGTTTTCGCCCGTCGCAAGGGACTCAGTAATGTCCTGGCGGTCGAAAGAGATCCACCCTCTCTTTCTGGCGACTTCGTGACCATTTATCTTGGCGATGTAGTTTCCCCGAAAAGCAATGAATAACGCTCCCTCACGGGGCTTCTCCGAAAGGTGCACGAGTCCCCTAAAGACAGCTGTAGTCTTGGGTTCCGCCTTCAATGCATCTTGTCCCGCAACCCAAATCCACCGAATCCCGCTCCGGTCGGCGTCCGATTCTGGATTCTTCCAGTTGATCCACTGCGCTCTCCATTCGGCCGGACTGAGCAAACCCATTTCCCACCATGCCGTCTCCGACGACTCAGAAAGCTGGCCTCGTGTGTCCCACACGCGCACCAGCCAGTAATAACGGCGGCGAGACTCCAACTTCGGTCCCGCATAAGCAATCCCTACGGACTCGCTGGAGTTCGTTTTCCCGCTGTCCCATACATCGGCCTTGCCAGCGCGCAATTGCTCTAGCCTGCTAGTCACTAGGATTTGATAGCCAGCCTGCTGCCAGTTTCGTTCCGTGTTGTCGCTTTGCCATGACAAACGAGGGGAAGTTTTGTCGATCCCCAGGGGGTTTTCGAGGTACTCGCAACGAAGGTGGAAGGGGCGGGCCCGAGCCGAACAGGTGAGCGCTGCAAACAGAACCACAAGAAAACAAAACGCTCGTAGTTTCACTTCTCCCTCCGGATATCGCCGGCCACGCAGTCTCGTTAGGATGGCAGCCGCGCCATAGGCTATCATTTCGCTCGTACCGTCCGGCAAAAAACGCGTGACGTCGAACCAGACCGGTGGGTACCTTCCAGGGTCGAGGGCTTACCATGGACACCTCTAAATCCGAGAGGATATTTCGCGCCTTAACACAATTTCGCATTGAAGTCCCGTCCTGGGGCTTCGCCAATACCGGCACACGCTTCGGCAAATTTGTTCAGCCAGCCGCCGCGACGACCACCGAGGAAAAGTTCAGTGATGCCAGTCAAGTGCATCTCCTCACCGGCAGTTGCCCCACCATCGCGCTGCATGTTTTGTGGGACTTGCCAAACGGAATTGACAGCACTGATGATGTACAGAAATTTTCAGAGCGTTTTGGGGTGCGCGCCGGATCGATAAACCCGAATCTGTTTCAGGATCAGGAGTACAAGTACGGTTCGTTCGGCAATCCGGACTCGGCCATACGAAAGCACGCCCTCGAGCACGTGAAAAGTAGCGTTGAAATTGCTCACCGCCTCGGGTGTCGCGATATCTCTATGTGGTTCGCCGACGGATCCAACTACCCTGGCACAGCGAACATCCGACAGCGCAAGCGATGGTTCGAAGAGTCTTTGCGGGCTTCTCATGAACAGCTCGCGCCGGACCAGCGCCTGCTTATCGAGTACAAACCCTTCGAACCGGCCTTCTATCACACGGACATCGCTGACTGGGGCATGGCACTTCATCTGGCACGCTTCGCCGGACCGCAAGCGAAAGTGTTGGTCGACACTGGCCATCACTACGCGGCCCAGAACATCGAGCAGGTCGTAGCCTGGCTTTTATCGGAAGGTATGCTCGGCGGCTTTCATTTCAACGATCGACGGTATGCGGATGATGATTTGACACTGGGATCGATTGACCCCTATCAAGTCTTTCGCATTTTCCATGAGATTCTGTTCTTTGAATTTGAAAGGGGCGAGCAACCAGACATCGCTTATATGATCGATCAAAGCCACAACCTCAAGGGGAAGATCGAAGCGATGATCCAAACCGTAAGCATGGCCCAGGAGCTTTTTTCCAAAGCCGCCCTGGTCAACTACCGTCAGCTTAACGACGCACAAGGAAAGTGTGACTTGGTTCGTGCTGAATCCTTGTTGCAGGACGCCTTCGCTACCGACGTGCGGCCTGTCATTCAAGAATGGCGGCAATCCAAAGGGCTTGCCAAGGATCCCATGGACGCATTCCGCCAGAGCGGTTACCTCGAACGCATCACAAAGGAACGATCCGCCAGAAATTCGAACACGTTATCTTCCTATGCCTAACGATGGTGCCATAAGAGCATATTTGGCTCTCGACTTTGGGGCGGAGAGTGGCAGAGCTATCCTTGCGCGGCTTCATTCCGGGGTGTTGGTAACAGAAGAAATTCGCCGCTTCAAGAACGAAGCGGTGGAGTCCGGCGGGAGTTTGCATTGGGACGTGAGCAAGCTGTGGTGGGAAGTCCAGAGCGCTCTTGAAGGTCTGAAAGAAACGGATTTGGCGGGTATCGGAGTTGATGCCTGGGGCGTGGATTACGCTCTCCTAGGGGAGCGCGGCGAACTTCTTCAGAATCCCTACCACTACCGCGACCCGCGCACAGATGGTGTGATGAAAGAAGTGTTTGGCAAAGTCGCAAGAGAGGAAATTTATGAGAGCACTGGCATTCAGTTCATGCCCATTAATACTATCTACCAGCTTTACGCGGCGATGCGAGATACTCCCGCGCTTCTAAAGAGGGCGCAAAAGCTCGTCATGATACCGGATCTTTTCCACTACTGGTTGACCGGAAGGGCTGTCTGTGAGTACACGAACGCGACCACAACTCAGCTTGTGAATCCGGTGACTCGCACGTGGGCCCGTGAATTGATAACCCGCCTCGGACTGCCCAGCCATTTACTAACGGAAATTGTGGAGCCCGGCACACGAATTGGCACCCTGTTGCCGAGTATTTCTCGAGGCTCTACTCTGTCAGGCACTGCGGTGATCGCACCTGCCACCCATGACACCGGTTCCGCCGTAGCCGCAATTTCTGCGCGCGAAGGTACCGCGTTCCTCAGTTCGGGGACTTGGTCGCTGCTTGGAACCGAGTTAGACGCCCCGGTCATCTCCGCCGAAGCGCTGCGTCTCAATTTCACCAATGAAGGTGGCGTCGACGGAACCACGCGTCTTCTGAAAAATGTGATGGGTCTTTGGATGCTGCAATGCTGCCGCCACTCCTGGAGCGCGCAAGGACGATCCTACGAACACTCTGAACTGTTGGACCTTGCATTGCGCGAAGATTCTTTCCGCTGCCTTGTAGATCCTGACCATCTATCTTTCTTGCGACCTGCCGACATGCCGGCCGCCATTGATCAATTCTGTGCCAGAACACATCAACCCTTCCCCAAAACTCAGGGCGCGTACGTACGCACAATCCTGGAAAGCCTGGCATTCAAGTACCGCCTGGTAGTCCATAATTTGGAGCAATTAATCAGAAGACCAATCGAAAAAATCCGTGTGATCGGGGGAGGAGCGAAAAATCGCTTGCTCAATCAAATGACCGCCGATGCGACTGGCAGGAGCGTACTTGCCGGGCCAGCCGAAGCAACAGCGGTTGGAAACGTCGGAATGCAAATGCTGGCGACTGGCGGCGCAACCTCGCTCAAAGAAGTGCGCAACATTGTAGATCGATCGTTTCCAGTGGATAGATTCGAGCCGCTCGATACCGGCAAGTGGGACCGGCATGCAGAACGCTTCGAGCAATACTGCGAGGCTGTGTATGCCTGAAACTAAAAGGACGGTTCATCTCCAAGACCTATGGAGTCTCGAACGGGCGCAGAACTTGGCGGGTAACGAATTGGCCCTCTTACGCTACCGCTCGAATCTTTTGGGAGCGGACTTGCGCATCACGAATTTCGGAGGCGGCAACACGAGTTCGAAGCTGGAGCTTGCTGATCCATTCACGGGCGAGCCGACGCGCGTGCTGGCCGTGAAGGGCAGCGGAGGCGACCTGGGCTCAATCACCGAAGCGGGTTTCGCGCTGCTTTACCTGGATCGACTCGAACAGCTCAAGGGGCGGTATCGCGGCGAAGAACACGAAGACGAAATGGTTCGCTACTACCCTTTGTCGGCTTTCGGAGAGAGTGGTGTTGCAGCATCCATTGATACTCCGCTTCATGCCTTCCTTCCGTTTTCCCATGTCGATCATTTACATCCGGACTGGGCTATCGCGTTAGCTGCGAGCGCCAACGGTGAGCGGAAGTTGAATGAGTACAACAAGGAGTTTGAACGCAAGATCGTCTGGGTGCCTTGGCAACGACCTGGCTTTGAACTGGCATTGCTTGTCGAAAAGGCCGTCGAGGCCAATCCCGGGATCGATGGCATTCTGCTCGGCGGGCATGGCCTATTCACCTGGGGCAGGACCCAGCGCGAGTGTTATCTCAGCAGCATTCACACGATTGACCAGATGGGCGAGTTTATTCTGGCGCACCAGCGCCGGAGGGTCACGATTTTCGGTGGCGTGGAACACGCCCCTGTTCGCGATCGGATAGAAATCGCGGCGCAAATCTTGCCTGCGCTGCGCGGAGCGGTGTCATCAAACCGGCGCGTGGCTGCCCACTACACGGACAACGAAGACGCTCTTACTTTTGCAGGCTCGCAATGGGCAAAACAACTGAGTGGCCTCGGCACGAGCTGTCCTGACCATTTCCTGCGCACCAGAGTCTGCCCGCTGTTTATTTCCTGGGATCCTGAGAAACAAAATGTCAGTGCGCTCAAGGCGAGTATCGAATCACAGGTCGTCGAATATCGAGCGGCCTACAAAAGATATTACGACGATTGGGCCACAAGCGATTCGCCCAAGCTACGCGATTCCAATCCGTCGGTGGTCGTTGTTCCTGGTCTCGGACTTTTCGGCTTCGGCAAGAATAAGAAAGAAGCGCGGATCACAACAGAATTCTTCATCAACGCCATCCATGTCATGGCTGGCGCAAATGCCTTGGAGGAGGGGCAAGTTTCGCATCCGCTCCCTCAGGCGCGCCGCCACGAGCAATCAGAACAGTTCGCGCATTCTCACAACTACGTGGCTCTTCCTCGATCGGAGGCATTTCGCATCGAATATTGGGCACTTGAAGAAGCAAAGCTGCAACGCATGCCACCTGAGGCGGAGTTCAGCCGGAAAATCGGCTTGATCATCGGAGCTGCAAGCGGGATCGGGCGCGAAGCCGCTCTTTTGCTAGCGCGCAAAGGTGCTCACTTGGTGGTTGCGGATTTCGATGAATCCGGTGCAAAACAGGCAGCGGACGAAGCCGGCTCGCTTTCGTCTGCTGAATTCGTTACCCACACATGTGTCGATTTGAGCTCCAGCGAGTCGCTGGCAAAAGCGGTGCGGCGCGTAATTCTGGAATTTGGCGGAATCGACCTCATCGTGAACACTGCGGCGATCTATCCTGTAGCAGATTCTGACGGCGACATTTCGGAAGCACAGTGGGCCAAAACTTTTCTGGTAAATGTTACTGGTAATTATCTACTCGCGCGTGCTGCGGACTGGGTCTTTCGCGATCAGAAGTTGCCTTCCTCCATGGTTCTCACCAGTTCCGCAAATGCTGTCGTCCCCAAGAAAGGCAGCGAAGCCTACGACACGAGTAAGACCGCGCTGAATCACCTGATTCGCGAATTAGCCATTGAACTCGGACCGCTCGTCCGTGTGAACGGGATTGCCCCAGCAACGGTGGTGGCTGGCTCCACTATGTTTCCGCGCGACCGCGTCCTGCAATCCCTTCAAAAATACGCCATCGCCTACTCGGAGTCCGAATCAACCGACCAACTCAAGGGCAAACTCGCTGATTTCTACGCACGGCGAACTCTGACGAAGCGGGCCATCACGCCTGAAGCCTGCGCGCAGGCTATTGTTTGGCTGGCGAGCGACCATAGCGCGCGGACGACAGGCCACATCATTCCGGTCGACGGCGGCTTGCCGGATGCCTTTCTCCGGTAGTCTCGCCAATTGGGCTCAGCCCGGGAACATGAAAGGATCTATGCAACGGATATGCTTCGTGTTGCAGGTGAAGCCGGAAAGGCTTCAGGAATACAAAGACCGTCACTGCTCCGTTTGGCCGGACATGCTTGCGGCGCTCCGCGAAACCGAATGGAATAACTATTCACTGTTCCTGCGCTCCGACGGTCTTCTGGTCGGATATCTGGAGACCCACAATTTCGAAACTGCCCGCGCCGGCATGGCCCGGCGCGAAGTCAATGAGCGATGGCAACGTGAGATGGCGGACTTTTTTGTGCAGGCGGATGGCACGTTTCCGGACCGAGCGATGACCCCGCTCGAAGAAGTCTTCCATATCTGATTCAAATTTGAGGACACTTTGATCCCAAACCCGGCATTAGGCGTTTTCTTTCACTGGCTTGGGGGGTTGGCCTCGGGCAGCTTCTACGTTCCGTATCGCGGAGTGAAGCACTGGGCGTGGGAGACTTACTGGCTCGTAGGCGGATTCTTCAGTTGGATTATTGCGCCATGGCTCCTCGCCGCAATGATGACCGACGATCTTCTGGCCGTACTTCGCGAAGCCCCAGCCCAGAGCATACTTTGGACCTATATTTTCGGAGTCCTTTGGGGGCTCGGCGGGCTAACGTTCGGGTTGACCATGCGTTATCTGGGGATGTCTCTCGGCATGGCTGTTGTCCTGGGGTATACGGCAGCCTTTGGCACTCTGATGCCGCCGATTTTCCGCGGCGAATTCGTTCATCAAGTAGTCGGCACTCGCTCTGGCATCGTGATCTTGATTGGCATTGCTGTTTGTCTCGTGGGGATTGCCTTCGCGGGAGCCGCCGGGTTTTCCAAAGAGCGAGAAATGTCCCAGGAGCAAAAGCGCGCATCCATCAAGGAATTTGATCTGAAAAAAGGGCTGGTCGTCGGGACATTTTCGGGGATCATGAGCGCGTGCTTTGCCTATGGACTTGCGGCCGGGGATCCCGTCAAAGCCATAACGCTTCAGCACGGTACGTCCACTTTGTGGCAAGGCCTGCCCGTTCTAGTCGTGCTTCTCGCCGGTGGATTCACCACAAATTTTATCTGGTGTGCAATCTTGCACCATCGGAATCGAACTGGTTATCAGTATTTACATTCCGAGATTAGAGGGGCTCTACCGGGTAGGAGTGAGGAGCACGTCCTTGAGACAGCAACGGACGCTCCGGGTGAGGAGATGGCCGCAACCGCAGTTCTAGTAAGCGCTACTACGGACACACTTCGGGCGCCAATGCTTGCGAACTATCTTTTCTCCGCACTGGCGGGAACCACCTGGTATTTCCAATTTTTCTTTTACACCATGGGCGAAACGCAAATGGGGAGATTCAAATTTTCAAGCTGGACACTCCACATGGCCAGCATCATCATTTTCAGCACACTATGGGGGATTGCTCTGAAAGAGTGGAACGGCGCAGGCCGCAGCACCAAGTGGCTCGTGGCCGTCAGTGTCTTCGTCCTTGTAGGGTCGACCATTGTCGTTGGGTACGGGAATTATTTGGGTGTCGCGTCTCGGCATTGAGTGAAGTCCACCTATGCGGTCTATCTTAGTGTTCCAAGCTGCACAGTACTGACCTATCGCTGCTTCCAGCAGATGGGTCCTCGTTCTTATTCCAGGTGAACGGCTGCCTTAGCGGAGGCGGAGTGATGGATTATTCCGCAAAGGCGTCTATGGCCGTTTCCTCATCATTGTAGGAATCGAATAGGTTGTAAACGCCGACTGTGCGCAGGCTCAGAGCGACAAACCCGTGAGGATTGACGAGCTTGATCGCACCGCCGCGTTGCCGCAGCGTCGCGTAGCAGCGGACGAGGGCGCCAATTCCACTCGAGTCAATTCCCGGTACTTCGGAAAGAGTCAAAACAATTTGAATGCTTCCCCCAGCGATCAATTCCTCCATTGCCTGCCGGAACTCCTCCACTCCCTGGCCGAGCCTCAACAAACCGTTAGGGCGGACGATGAATACCTCCCCGCGGCGCCGCATGTCGATGACCACGCAAGTCTCCAAGTCCCACAAAAGACGTGGGTTTGACAGTGTAATTCGCGTTTGCTAGAGTACGCAGCCAACTTAAGGTAAGCCGAAGGAAATTGCAATCGGCTTACTCACTTGCTCCCATTCCGCCCTAGCATGGGCCACGGTTATCCCATGTCCACCAGACCGACGGATGCAGCGCGACCCGAGTCAGCATTCGTCACCGCTCTTTTGCGAACGCGCGATGTATCGGCCTGCGCACGCGTCCTTTCCAACAGGGCTTTGGAGATTGTGAGCGCCACTGCCGCAGTCGTGTACGTTGTGGATGCTCTTGATGGCGCGACATGGTCAGCGAGGGGAATCGCCGGGCCTGTTGAGGTCGAGGTCAACATCGAGCCTGCGGAGGCATCCACGCTCGCCGCAGTGGCAACTGAGCAGCACGCAATGCTATTTTCCCGTTCGGATCTAAGGCCTCAGAGCTATTCCCACTTAAAAACTCGCCGGATCGTAGAATCGCTGGCGTACGTCCCATTTGTGGTGAACGGGTTACTCGCCGCTGTCCTTGAAGTTATATCTCTTGACGGCGACCTTCGCGACGATGACTTGGCTGCCCTGGCAGCGCTCACAGAATTTGCCGCGCCAGCTGTGGAACAGGTGCTGGCCATAGAACGCGAGCGCAACAGTGGGCTGCATGCACTTAACCGCCTCTCGCAACTCTACGATCTGGAGAAAACGTTCCACTCTACTCTCGAGATGGATACGCTCCTGCCGCTGATAAGTTCTAAGTTTCGTGATGTCCTCTCCGCGCAAGCGGTACACGTGTGGATGGTGAAAACCGAGGACGAACTGCTGTTGATGACTTCTGACGGCCACGACCCGACCGTTCAGCCGAACGCGAGTCTGAAGTCGGGGGAGGGTATCGCGGCCGAGGTTTGCGACTCGGGGGAGCCCTTGTTGGTGGCTGATCCGACGGACGCACGCTTGCTCAAGCGAAACGCGGAGAACGCGGATAGCGTGTTCGGGCTGATGGCCGCGCCGCTGATTATGAACGATGAAGAGGTCGGAGTGGTCGAGGCCGTTAATAAAATCGATGGAACGCCGTTCTCCGAAGAGGATCTCTTTCTTCTTACTTCACTCTGCGAAACGGCAGCGGGCGCGCTGCACAACGCTAGTCTTCTGCAGGCGGAACGCAAGGTAGAAATTCTAGAAGCATTGGTCAAGGTCAGTAACGAAATTACTTCCACGCTCGACCTAGAACGCGTGCTGCAGGCTGTGGTCAACAATCCAGCCACGGTCATTCCCTATGAGCGTGCGTTTGTCGCGATGCAACGTCAAGGGCGGGTGCAGCTAAAGGCTATTTCCGGCACGACCAAGAATCCGTCGGCCCCGGAGTTCGCCAGCCTGCGCGAGATGATGGAATGGGCTTCCGCGCTAGACCGGGAAATGTACATCCGCCAGCATGGAGAAGAAATCGACAATGACCGGGAAGAGACGTGGTTGCGCGCGCGTGCGTACTTCGAGCAGAGTGGCATGCGGGGCTTCTATGTGTTTCCTCTTGGTGACGACCAGGGACGCATCGGAACATTCGCATGCGAGAGCAGTGACCCCGATTTCCTGGGTGACGCTCATCTAGAGATGATAAAGATCGTGGCCACACAGGCAACAGTGGCCCTGCGGAACGCGTCCCTGTACCAAGAGGTTCCCTTCATCACGGCGCTACAGCCGTTCCTCCGGCAGAAGCAACAGTTTCGACACCTTGAAAAGCGCCGCCAGATCGCCCTGATCGCGGCCGCGATGGCGGTCATTGCCGCGCTGGCCATAATTCCGATTCCCATGCGCGTGGAAGGCGGCGCTGCAGTTTTGCCGGCGGTCAGCTCGAAGGTACAGGCGCGAGTGGAAGGTGTTGTGCGCCGGGTCTTAGTTCGAGAGGGGCAGCGGGTTAGCTTCGGCGACTTACTTGGTGAGCTTGAAGACTGGGGCTATCGCGATAGCCTAGCCGCTGCGGAGGCGAAGTACAGATCCGCGCTGGCAGAGCGAAATCGGGCCCTGGCGGTGAACGACGGCAGCGCGGCCGGCGTGCTGCAATCGCAAACCGATTACTGGCAGTCGGAGGTCGGGCGTGCACGGGAGCGGCTCGACCGTACCCGACTGCTGGCGCCGCATTCGGGCACCGTGGTTACGCCACACGCGGAAGAATTCACCGGCCGACACTTGGATGCCGGCGAGACTTTCGTGGAGATCGCGGACACCTCACGTACCTCGGTGGATGTTGGTGTCGACGAACATGATCTCCAGCTGTTGCAAGCCGGCGAGAGCGCTTCACTCAAGCTGGAGTCCTTTCCCACTCACACTTTCCAAGGACTCGTCGAGGTCATGAGCCCGATCAGCTATACGTCCGGCGAGGACCGTGTTTATTACGCGCGACTTGACGTACCAAACTCGCGCGGTCTCATGCACTCCGGTATGCAAGGGCGAGCGAAGATCCTTGTTGGATGGCGGCCGATCGGGTACGTGCTGTTTAGGCGGCCGGCAATGTGGGCATACACCAAAATTTGGTCATGGGTGGGATGGTGAATTCTATGAGCCTGAGAAACATTCGCACGGCAGTTCTTGGAACCGGGGTAGGGCTCGCGGTATTCACCGTTTCCTGCGGCGACAACGGAGGGCGAACCACTACGGTAGAAGCGAAAGAGCAGGCCGCGACGACGCCAAGGGCTGCTTCTGAACCGCCAGAAACCATGACAGACGAAATCAATGTCTCCGGTGCGCTGCTCGTGGAACACCAATTAGACGTAGCGGCTTTGCGCGACGGGGTTATATCCAGTATCACGGCAGACGTGGATTCTCTCGTGCACAAAGGGCAGGTGCTTGCGACTTTAGATGATCGCCAGATCACCGCCGATTGCAACGCAGCAGCCGAGCGCGTACAGGAGTTAGAATCGGACCTGAAAAACTGGGCTGCGGAGGTGAAGGTCCTAGAGGCCGACCAGCAGCGTGCTGAGCAGATGTGGGCAGCCAAACTTATCGCCCAGGAGCAACTTGACCACATCCGTTACAACGTCGTGGCGGATCGTTTTCAGTCCGAGAGTGCACGGCATAAGTTAGAAAACGCACGCGCCACATTGCAATCCCTCCAACTGGAGGCGGAAAAAACGCGCATCCGAGCGCCTTTTGATGGCGTTGTCGCGCGCCGCTACGTCCGCGAAGCGCAGCGGGTTGCCAACGGTGATCGCATCTTCTGGGTCACCTCAGTTGCACCTTTGCTGGTCCGATTCACCGTGCCCGAACGCCTGGCCGGGATCGCCAAGCGGGGCGAAGACATACGCGTAAGTTCCACCGAGCGGGATGCCCCGGCGCACATCGGCACGATCACGACCGTCAGTCCAGTAATCGATCCTTCGAGTTCCACAGTTGAAGTGGTGGCCAGACTGCGAGGGCCTGCAGGTGATTTGCGAGCGGGAATGACCGTGAATATCGCACTGCGGAATAAGAAATGAACCTAGCCGAGGCGCTCAACGTCGCTATTCCCGATTTACCGGTTCGGGTAGCTAGGCGTGAGCGCCCGCCGAAGGTCGCTCCCGACCTGATCGTGCGGGAAACGGTTGAAGATGGCCAGCCTTTCTTCAATGTGATGATCCCTGAAACCCGTCGCTATTACCCCTTCCTGCCGGAACAATGGAAACTGCTCAGGCTATTCGACGGCATACGCACCTATGCCGAGGTAGCGGAACTTTATTCTGCGGAAACAGGAGCGTTCTTTCCGGAGCAGTACGCGCGCGATTTTGCCGAACAGTCGCGGGACATGCCCTTCTGGTACCGCAGTCCTCAGGAACGCAACATTGCGCTTTCGGAGAAGCTGGCTGAAGAGCGCCGACGTCGTGTCGCAAAGCAAGACCGCTTCAGCAGCTTGGCAGAGATTACTTTTACTGCGTGGGATCCTGACCGCTATCTCTCGCGGTTGCACGACAAGCTCTCATTCGTTTTCAGGCCCTGGTTTCTATTGCTGAATCTGACTCTATTTGCGTGGTCTTTGGCGCTATGGCTGCAACACTGGAAGGCTATGGGCCTAGACACTGTACAGTACTTCGACTTTTCCGAGAAGACGTTATACGGCTTCGCTGAGTTCTGGGTGTTGATGCTGTTCATTGGTTTTATTCACGAGTCCGCGCATGGCCTGGCCTGCAAGCACACCGGAGGCGAGGTTCATCGGATGGGGTTCATGTTGATCTACCTTTCGCCGGCGTTTTTCTGCGATGTGACCGAAGCCTGGGTGTATGGCGGTCGTTGGGAGCGCGTGACCACCATGGTGGCGGGCTTATGGTCCGAGATGATTCTCTGTTTCTTTGCAACCGTAGTGTGGTGGGGAACGCCGTCCGGCACCGTGACGCATCGCATCTCTTATGAATTCATCCTGCTGGCCGGCATTGGAGCGGTCATCATCAATTTAAACCCCCTTATTAAGCTCGATGGTTATTACATCTTCACCGAGATGATCGGCATCGCCGACCTTAAGGAAAACTCCACGATTTTTCTGAACACCTGGGTAAAGAAGCACCTTTTTCAACTTCCCGTGGAAGTGACATATGTACGGCCACGACGCGCCGTGCTGTACGTCACCTACGCGATTCTCTCCGGCGCCTATAGTTACACGCTGCTTTTCGTTGTGGTCACCCTTGCCTATAAAGTGTTCTATCGCTATATGCCGGGATGGGCATTCGTACCTGCCTTGATTTTGGCTCTTCTCATTTTCCGCTCGCGTATCCGGACGCTGGTGCAATTTGTCCGGACTGTGTATCTCGATAAGAAACCTCGTTTTCAAGCGCGCATGCGACCGCCAGTCGTCGTGGGGATCTGCGTCGTTGCCCTACTGATCTTCTTCGCCCCGGTCTGGAAGCAGACAGTCGCGGGCGTATTCATTCTCGAACCCTTGCGGCGGAGTGTCGCGAGAACATCTGTGCCAGGCTTTGTGGAGCAGATTTACGCCTTTGAGGGCGAACGTGTGAAGGCTGGCGCTCGATTGGCCCTTCTGCGCGATCTTTCCTTAGAATCGGAGTTGGCCAGGATCGAAGCGGAATATGCTATGGCGGAGGCGGCGGCGCGTCGGGCACAGATTCTATATGCAGACTATTCACGGGCCGAGCAGGATCGTTTGCGACTCGGGGAGCGCAAGCGCACCTTGCGTGAGCAGGTTTCACATCTGACCGTGACCACTGACACCAGTGGCACTGTGGCTACACCGCGGCTGCGTGACACGCTGGGAACATACCTTCCCGCGGGAACGATTGTCGCCGAGGTGGACGACGTCGCCAATTTGCAGTGTCGAATCTACGTTCCGGAGTACGAAATGCGCGAAGTGCGTGTCGGTCTGCCCGTTACGTTGGTGCACGCGGGTAGCTTTCTTCCCCTTCACAGCAAGGTTGCGGGCATATTTCCGGCCGCGGTGCCTGCGGGTGACCCGCTACTGCCAGTACCAGAGTTCCGGGGCACTCGAGCACCCAGCTATTACGTGGTTACAGCTGTGATTGTGAATTCTACCGGTGCCGCAGCAGCGGGCGAGACCGGCACGGCCAGGATCTTTATCAAGCGAAAGAGTGTGATGGGATTCGTCCGCGATATGACTTACGACTTCGTTCGAACCAAGCTGTGGTAGAGAGCGAGAGCCACCCGCGGGCGGCTCTCGCCTTCAGAACCTCCACTGCTGGGTAAATTCGAGGCTTACTTCCGGGCTGCAACTTTCACGGCCGCAACCTTCAAGGCGGCATGCTTCATAGCTGCCACTTTCAAGGCCGCACTCTTCATAGCTGCCACCTTCAGGGCCGCATTCTTCATAGCTGCCACTTTCAAGGCCGCATGCTTCATCGCTGCCACTTTCAGGGCCGCGTGCTTCATGGCTGCCATTTTTAAGGCCGCATACTTCATTGGCGCAGCTTTGGTCGACCCGGCGACCTCTGGCGCGGCGGTTTTGCTGGCTATGAGCGCTCTCTTCATTACTTCGCGGTTACTGATCAACGACTTCTTTTTCATGGTGCCTCCTCGAATTTTCTTAAGCCCAACGATCAGTTGTGCCAAGTGCACGAGCCATGCCAAATGACGATCACCAGGAACTGACCGCTCAAGTCGCGCACAATCAACAATTTTCGCCAAACGGGAAGCAAGACAGCCGGGAGCCGTTTCCCATTGCCGGTCAAAAATTAACCCAAGAAGGGTCAATTTTTAACCCACCCGAATTTGCCGGCCCGCACGAACCAAATCTCCTAGATGTCGTATTTTCGGCACAGATACTTCATTCGTTGCGGGTTCACATGTAGCAACGCAGCCGCGGCGCTCTTCCGACCCTCGGTGCGGCGCAAGGCCGCACTAAGATAGGCAGCCTCGATACGCGCGATTTCCTCGTCAAAGGAAATGCCCGTCTCTGGGATAAGCAACGCTTCTTGTTGAGCGGTGCTGTGGTACAAGAGTGGCTGGGGCAGGTGTTTGGCCTTGATGACCTCGCCTTCCGCCATCAAGACCAGCCGCTGAATTAGGTTTTCCAATTCGCGTACGTTGCCCGGCCAAGTGTAGTCCTCGAGAATCTCTACGACGTCCGGGTCCACACGCTTCATCGGGATGGTATTGGCGGTGCAATACAACCGGACAAAATAGTCCACTAGCAGCGGAATGTCTCCGGTCCGCTCCCGCAGCGGAGGCAGGAAGATGGGGATCACATGGATTCGATAAAACAGATCTTCGCGGAAACGCCCGGCCCGGACCATCTCTTCCAAATCTTGGTTGGTGGCTGTTATGAGCCGAAAATCGATGCGCTGCGCCTTCTTGCCGCCTATCCGCTGCACGCTGCGGTCTTCCAGGACGCGCAGTAATTTTCCTTGCAGCGCCAACCCAAGCGAGCCAATCTCATCGAGGAAAATTGTCCCGCCATTAGCAGCCTCAAAATGACCTGCATGTTCGTGGTATGCGCCAGTGAAGGCCCCTTTTTCGTAACCGAATAGTTCTGCCTCGATCAAGGTTTCCGGAAAGGCCGCGCAGTTCACACTAACAAATGGTTTGTCTCCGCGAGGGCCACTAGCTAGAATCGCACGGGCCACGAGTTCTTTGCCGGTCCCGCTTTCGCCCCGAATTAAAACCGTCGTGCTGTAAGCAGCTACCCGGGATATCGCTTCATAGACCCTCCGCATCGGCTCGCTGCCGCCTACAAGTTCTCCAAAACAGTATTTGCCCAGGGCCTGTTCCCGCGCTCGAGATTGTTCGATTTCGGCCTGGCGGACCGCTAAACCGCGCTGCAAAGCGTTTTGAACTTCCTTTGCGTCGATGTTCCATGGGAGGACTTCATCGGCGCCTGCGGCCTTGATGCGACCTCCGAGCCCGCGCCTAAGGCGCGTCAGAACAATGAGCACCGTGCCGCCACTCGCCGTGCGCAGCGACTGGACAAGGTTGATGGCGTGTTCGGTAGAGCCGTTCTCATTTTGCAGATCCAAGACCACCGCGGTAATGTCCCCAGCCTTAAGCCGGAGCAGCAGTTCGCCTGTTGAGGGAACGACCAGCCACCGAATGTCTGGCGCAAGCGCATCGACTAGTCGCGAGTGCAAGGCGGAATTTTCCGCCAACACCGCCACTTGGTGCTGAACGGTCTCAGTCACGTCGCTTCCCCTTTGTCCTACCACTGTCGGCAGGCATACCGCCTGAGCGTCGGTGGACTTTTTCTTGTGTTAGCCCACTGTGTTGGCCTCGCCGCTGACGTTTCCTAACCTCTTCGGTGGAAAACATCGTTCCGCGGCAATGGCGCGCACCACAGTGGCACGGCATATCCACTATGCCGCTGTTCCTCAATTTATAGTCGAAGGTCAGTTCCTCTCCAGCAGCAATATCGCATAGAGACCACACCCATACGTGCCCCTCGTCTTCCTCGACGCGGCAATTCGGATCGCAGCAGTGATTGATGAAGCTAGCTTTACCTAGCCCGTCGATGACCGTGCCGTCGCTCAGCCCCAACAAATAAGTGCTGGGGCACTCCCAATAACGCTCGTTAGCTTCCTTGAGGCTAATCCGGCGGCCTGTGTACTCAATGATGCGTGTTTTCGCCGAGATTGCAGTGCTGGTGAAGCAGCCTCGACCGTGAATCGATGATTGGCGAACTTCCACTGCCATGGACGTAACCCCACGACCGGTGAAATGTCCGGGATTATAGCTATATTTTGCCGACTTCTCCAAGTCTTACCGCGAGTATACGCCTCGCCCCGACCGAACCACTGAAACACGCCGGTGATTCAAGACATCGCTCTTTTGCCCTTGACTACAGGCTTGCAAGCCGCATTCGACGGTCGCCGTAACCATGTGTTCGCACAAATCTCGATCCAAGAGGGCCGCTTTGGCGCAGCTCGAATGTTTTGCTGACAATTTGGTGACAGCGTGCACCAAATTGCAGCAATCGCCTCCAAAATTTTCACCGAACGTCCCGCTAAGAGCCGTTGCAAGTTATACTTAAAAATGGAGGAGTGGGTGAGCGGTTGAAACCGGCGGTCTTGAAAACCGTTAGACCCGAAAGGGTCTCGGGGGTTCAAATCCCTCCTCCTCCGCCATCTCGCAAATGTCCGACCCGGAGACATAGGTAACAGAACGTACCGGCTACATAGGTAACACTTTTGGGCCAAACGGATTGTCGAGAGGTTGCAGAGTTCGTTCCTCCAGATCGATGTAGCCCAGATCGTAATTCAT
>Ga0210408_10000180_pt1 | contig 95679 bp, 79 predicted proteins | sample IncBWH4MmetaG_FD_155471 | JGI IMG/M metagenome (GOLD analysis project Ga0210408, IMG submission 155471) | Forest soil microbial communities from Barre Woods Harvard Forest LTER site, Petersham, Massachusetts, United States - Inc-BW-H-4-M | ecosystem: Environmental > Terrestrial > Soil >...
TGTGATGACGCGCCTGGCTTTGAACTTGCTCAAGCGGGATACTTCTGTGAAACGTAGCATCAAAGGCAAACGTCTCAAGGCTGGTTGGGATAATGCCTACCTTGCCACCATCCTTCAACAACTGGAGATAGTTTAGATGCGTCGGCCCTGCATTGAGATGTTTTTTATCAGCGTGAATCCGCGTAAATCAGCGGTAAGAAGTTGGTTTTGTTTTCTTCGCGTCTCCAGGTGCGCATTGGTTTTCTGTTGGTTGTGGCTCGGCTCCGCTGTGTCACTTCATATACGACCGCACGATATCAATCAACTCCTCCGCCCCCTGGCGTTCGCTGCTGCTGGCTTTGGGGCTGAGCACGTGAAAGCGGATGTGGCCTTCGACGACTTCGTTCATCAAGCCGTTGATGGCGCCGCGGGTAGCCGCGATGAGTTGAAGGACGTCCGCGCACTCCTGATCAGAAGACAGCGCTTTCTCGATAGCGACGACCTGGCCGCGAATGCGCCGGACGCGCGCCAAAAGCTTGGTTTTGGACTCACTGGTATGCCCCATAGTGTCCCCCAGTATATTAATATGGTATGCTTTTTCGTTCACCCTGCGCTGTACTATGAAAATTAGTGTAAACGGAATGACCAAAACGCAGTCCAATCAAATAAGCCAAAGACCGGCTTGGCTAAATGTTTGGTTCCCTTCCGGTCATGCTTCGCAATACGAATCTCGTTGTAGGATGGGACGTGAGGCCTAAACGGGTCAATTCCGGGCATTTATCCACAGCCAGGCGCTGGCTGATATTGACTTGCGTTCTGCTGATTGCAACATCAATAGCAGTGCAAGCCCTGCACCTTCACGCCGACGAACTCGCGCCCAACCCCAAACCTTGCCCAATATGCCAGGTGGCGCACTCAGTCATACAGGTCGTCCTTCCAGCCCAGATAAACTTTACTCTGCAGACAAGCGCTTATCTGGTTTTCGCTTCAGATCCTGGTCGCAAGTCTCCTTTAGATTCATCCTCACTTTTCTGCCGGCCTCCTCCTGTGACGTAGCTCCCCACTTCTACAAAACCAAATTGATTCAGAACTTATTGCTCTCATTGGAGGAGCCATGCGTCTTTCTTTGAAAGGTATTCTGCTCTTATTGGCAGTTTTATTTATTGGAACTTTCGTGGTTTGCTACAACGCCGCAGCACAAGTGGGCAATTCCGGGTCTATTGAGGGTGTGGTGACGGACCCTGACGGTGCAGTCATACCCAATGCAACGGTGGAAATTTCATATTCCGTCAGCGGCTTCTCGCGCACAACGGTTAGCGGAGCCGATGGAACCTTCCGGTTTACCAATGTCCCATTTAATCCATATCACTTGGTGGCTAAGGCGAAGGGTTTCACCCCTTACACGCAGGACGTGGAGGTGCGGTCAGGAGTACCTACAAACGTGCCAATCAGCTTGAAAATTATGGCGGCCGGGACCACCGTGGAGGTCGAGGCAGGTGGCGCAGACATGGTGGAAACCGATCCAAGCTTTCACACCGACGTAGATCGCGGGCTCTTCGAGAAAGTCCCACTCGAAAGCCAGTCTTCCTCTGTAAGTTCGCTGGTGACGCTCACAACGCCTGGAGTCGTGGCGGACTCCGACGGCCTCTTCCACGGACTTGGCGACCACGCCGACAATTCATTCTCTTACGATGGCCAGCCGATTACAGACCAGCAGAGCAAAGTTTTTTCGAACCAGGTTTCCTCCGAATCGATCCAGTCGCTCGAGGTGATCTCCGGTATGGTTCCAGCGGAATTCGGCGACAAAACCAGCGTAATCATCAAGGTGACGACCCGGTCCGGTCTTGGGGCAACCAAGCCTACGGGCAGCATCAAAACATCCTACGGAAGCTTTGGTTCGTCCACTGCCGGCTTTGATCTTGGTTTCGGCGGCCAGAAGTGGGGGAATTTTATCGCTGCCAGCGGATTGAACACCAGCCGCTTCCTGGATCCCCCCGAATTTCGGGCCATCCACGACAAGGGCAACCAGCAGAACGTCTTTGACCGCATCGATTTTCAGTTGTCAAAAGCGGATTCGATCCATGTAAACCTTGGCTATAGCCGCTCATGGTTTCAAACGCCCAATACCATCGATAACCTCAACATTGGCGGAACGGATCCGGTCCTGGGCAATCCTCTCCCGCCCACCGACCAGCGCTCGCTGATCAAGACCTATAACATCGCCCCGGTGTGGACGCACTTGTTCGGCTCCACCACCCTTTTCACCTTGGGCGCGTTCGTTCGTCATGACCAATACAACTACTTCGGAAGCGGAAACGTATTTGCCGATCCCAATGCGACTGTCAATCAAGATAGACAATTAAGGAACATAGGGCTGCGCTCCGACATTTCCTACGTCAAAGGCATACACAACCTCAAAGCGGGCATCACCTTTGAGCACACCTTGCTGACGGAAAAGTTCAATTTCGGTCTTACCAGCACCACAGCTAACTCGCCCTGCGTGGACAGCACGGGCGCTCCCGTTGGGGACCCCACTCTCACTGACCCCAGCCAGTGCGCAGCGGCCGGCTTCACTTCGAACGCTCAAGCGGACGGCGGGAATTTCTTGCCGCTTCTTGGCTGCATCGATTTGACCAGGCCAACTCCCTCGCCTAACGACCTTTGCAACAGCACGCAAAGCGCATTGTTCCCGTTCCGCGGACATGCCGATATCAAGCAGATTGCGCTTTACATCCAGGACGAGATCAGGAAGGGCAGTTGGGCTTTCACTGTGGGATTGCGCGGTGATATATACCGCGGCATTGTCAGCGATACCCAAGCGGAGCCTCGTCTTGGAATTGCTTACAACATCAAAAAGACGAACACCGTTTTGCGCGTTGGATACTCGCGTATCCAGGCGACACCCTACAACGAGAATTTGATCCTTGCCAGCCTTGGATCTCAAGATCCAACTGTCAACGCCGTATTCAACGGCGTAAATGCCGGGATCTTTGCGCCCATCCATCCAGGCTTTCGCAACCAGTTCAATGCAGGCCTGCAGCAAGCCTTTGGAAGGTTCCTGGTTGTGGACGCCGATTATTTCTGGAAGCATACCCACAATGGGTACGACTTCAGCATCTTCGGAGGCACGCCCATCACCTTTCCCATTGCGTGGCATAATTCCAAACTCGATGGGGTTTCGGCCCGTGTCAGCGTGCCAAATTTTCATGGCGTGACGGCGTTCATGGTCCTCGGTCACACCAACGCACGCTTTTTCCCGCCACAGATCGGCGGACTGGGCGCTACAATCACCGGCGGCGGCCCATTTCGCATCGACCACGACCAGAAGTTCCAGCAAACTACCCACGTGCAATATCAGCCGTGGAAAAACTTGCCGTGGGTCGCTATGAACTGGCGCTATGACAGCGGATTGGTGGCCAGCAACCCGAACCTGGATACTTTCGATCACGCATTAGCGTTCCTTGATGCGGACCAGCAGGCTGCGATTGGGCTTTTTTGCGGCAACTTAGTGGCAACGCTCGCGAATCCGTTGACTCCGGCGGCATGCGCAGGGCAGACAAACGTAGGCGCCAAGCTGCTCAACATTGCAGGGGCAACTTTCGACGTTGACCATAATCCAACCCGCGTCAGTCCACGCAACCTGTTTGACGCCAGCGTAGGTGATGACAACATCTTCCGTGGCGACCGCTTCAAGTGGAGCTTCCGTGGCACAGTCGTCAACCTGACTAACAAAGTGACTCTTTTCAACTTCTTGTCCACGTTTAGCGGAACGCACTTCGTCACCCCGCGTACATTCACGGCGGAACTGGGCTTCCACTTCTAGAAACCAAGTGGCGCCAAGACGCGCCGTCAACAGCTTTTAAACGGCCTGAAGAGTCTGGATCATGACCGGGCGCAGGCGCTTCGGCTTTGACTCTTAAGTTAAGCCGGACTCCCCCGACGGCTTCTCGAGTAGAGCGCTTGATTGCGCTCTACTCGGCACCGTGCCTCGCCAAAGTGAAATCGGGATCTTATGAGATGGTCTTATTGGTTGCGGATTAGGGCTTCCACCCATCCAGCCAGGCCTAAGGCAATCAAGGATCTGGTATTGGTCCTGCTACTGATTCTGTTGGTCTTTCTTTGGTGGAAACTTAGCTCGTGACCCAAGGATTCTGATCGAGTGATCAGGTCCTTGAAACAACAATCTGTATAGAAAAACCCTTGTTTGTTCCGCAACTTGTTGCTGATCCACTATGAGAATACCTAAGCCTTCACTACTGCAACTCGACACCTGGGGGGCCTGCGTCTCCAGTCTGTGTCTGATTCATTGTCTTGCTATGCCCTTGCTCCTGGCGTTTGCACCAACACTGGCGCACGTAATTCCCGGCGACGAGTTCACCCATCGCCTGCTGGCTTTTCTGGTGATGAGCGCCGGCGTGCCATCATTCTGGATGGGATTTCGCAAACATCGAAAGAAGTTAGTACTGGCTATCGGGCTTACAGGCATGGGCATAATCTTGGCTGCGCTTGCCATTGGAGACCGCTTCAGCTCGCATATTTCTGAGATCGCTTTCACCATGCTGGGAAGCCTGATGCTGACCAGTGGCCATCTTATGAACAAGACCTTCTGCAAGCAGTGCAGCAGATGCAATCATTCAGGGGAGTCGCTTTGATGTAAATGTTATATACTGTACCCCATTACAGTAAAATCATTGCCGTAGCCTGGCACAGCTTAAAGCTTCAACTCCGAACCTCAATTGGACGAGGCATTCATGAAATCCTTAGCAGCCCCTGAGAATATTTCCACAATCGATGAACATGCACCGAAGGTTTCTCCTCATGAGGAAGAACACGAGCACGGTTCCGGGCACGAACATGGCTGGGAGCCAGCCGATCTCTTCCGGGTCCTGTTTGTGGCCATGGCCGCCGCAGCGGTTGGGTTCCACTGGTATGAGCCTTTCTCTTCGTTCAGCCTGATCGGTATTGTGGCGACCCTGATTGGCGGCTATCCCATTTTCCGCGAAGCGCTGGAGAACATTCTCGAGCGGCGCATGACCATGGAGCTCTCCATGACCATCGCGTTGGCCTCGGCCCTGGTGATTCGAGAATTCTTCACTGCCCTGATTATTACCCTGTTTGTTCTGGTGGCTGAAATCCTGGAAGGTCTGACGGTAAGCCGGGGAAGAAAGGCGATTGAGGACCTTCTCAGCTTGCTTCCACAAACTGCGGAGGTATTTCAAGGCGAGAAAGTTGTGACGAAGCCGCTGGCGTCGGTGGTGCCCGGCGATCATGTTCTGGTGCGGCCGGGTACGCGAATCCCGGTAGATGGCTGGGTATTCCAGGGTCATTCATTTGTGGACCAATCAGCAATCACGGGCGAGCCAGTACCGGTTGAGAAAGCACAGGAAGCGACAGTTTATGCCGGGACCATAAATCAATCCGGGGTCCTGGAGGTGACGGTCTCCAAGGTCGGCGCCAACACCACCTTCGGAAGAATCATTGAGGCTGTCGAGAAAGCGGAGAAATCGCGGGCCCCGATCCAAAAGATTGCCGACCAGCTTGCCGGTTATCTGGTTTATTTTGCGCTGGGAGCTGCGCTGCTCACATTCATGTTGACCCATAACCCGCGCTCCACCATTTCCGTAATTATTGTGGCGGGCGCCTGCGGCATCGCTGCCGGAACTCCCCTGGCTGTGCTGGGAGCAATCGGGCGGGCGGCCAAATCCGGGGCCATTGTGAAAGGCGGCCTTTATGTTGAGCAACTGGGAAAGATCAACACCGTTGTGCTGGACAAGACAGGGACGCTGACCTTCGGCTCTCCGGAAGTGGTGGAGGTAAAACCAGTAAAGGGGACCTCGCGCGAAGAGCTTCTGCGTGTTGCAGCCATTGCCGAACGGAACTCGGAGCATCCGCTGGCGAAGGCGGTTGTGGATTATGCCGAGCGCGTGATTGGGACTGTTCCAACTCCCGAAGGGTTTCAATATGAGCCAGGGAGAGGGATAAGCGCGGTTGCTCAGGGTTCCAGGATATACGTGGGAAATTTCGACTATCTTGCTGAAAAAGGTGTGTTCCTGCCAGGCTCTAGTCCCCTGCATGGAATGACAGAGGTGCTGGTGGCCCGAGACCAGCAATTCCTGGGATCGATTGTCATTGATGACCGGCTTCGCAACGAGGCAGTGCAGGCCATACAAGAGCTGAAGTCCATGGGTATTCAAACGGTGCTGCTGACCGGCGATTCAGCACAGACAGCGGACCGCATCAGCAAGGAACTCATGCTCGACAAAACCCTCTCTCAGTTATTGCCCCAGGACAAATTGGCGGAAATTCAGAAGCTGCAACAATCCGGCAGACGGGTCGCCATGGTTGGCGACGGCATCAATGACGCTCCCGCGCTGGCCCAGGCTGAAGTAGGAATTGCCATGGGGTCTGGAACTGACGTGGCACGGGAAAGCGCAGACGTTGTCCTGATCGGAAACAATCTCTTGAAAGTTGCCGGTACGCTGCGAATCGCGCGGCGCTGCCGCGCCATCATTTTCCAAAATTTTTATGGGACGCTTATTGTCGATTCGGCCGGCATCGTACTTGCAGCATTCGGGTTCCTGACACCTTTGCTTGCCGCCTTCATTCATGTGTCGTCGGAGCTGACCTTCATTCTGAATTCCACCAGGTTATTGCCTTCGCGCAGGAACGAGGAGCATCGGGCAACGCCTAAAACGACACTGCAAACCGCCTGATTGGTAGCAAGTGGCTAGAAGTGTGGCATCTCGAAAATCTAAATCGTTCAGAAGCTTGAGTCGTTGGGGTGACGATGCGGACAAACAGTAAGCATTCTCTGAGAATCAGTCTAAGCCAAAGAGAGTTCAGACAGTTACTGCTCCTTTTGCTCTTGCTGGCTATTGTGCTCCTGTTTGGACTCTACCTGGGCTGGTGGTCTTTACAAAAAGAGGAAAAAGAAGAAAAGAACTCGACAGGACCTTCTGCCTATCATGTGCAGTGCGATCCTGTGACGCACTCCAACACGGTTCACACCCAAATTGCATAGCGTTTTGAGAATTTGTAATTTGGTAATTGAGTAATTGAAAATCGGAGTTGACCCAACCAATAAATTACAAAATCTCGAAGGGATATCAAGGGCAAAGCCCTTGTCTAGTTTAGCGCTTGGTCGGATTTGATGGTATTGGCGACCGCCGCCAGCCAAACGTTTGGGTCTTCAGACAAGGTAGCCACATCAGCTTCGGGGAATTTTTCCCAGCCGTTGAACTGCAAGACGATGATTGGAAGCTTGGGGTAGTGCGCTTTGAACCAGCGGACCATCGCCAACCGAACGGAATACGGAGCGGAAAACCCCACTACGACCAAATCAAAAGCCGCAATCGCCGCCGCATCCAGCGTAATAGCGTTATCGTTCCCCAAGACGGATGTAACTTGGTAGCCGCTGGATTCGAGCAATCTAGTGCGGATTTCCAGGAGGCTGGGATAATATGCCACTTGCAGGATGTGACTCATCATCCGGCGGTCCTCCAACCCAAAGCCTACTCTCGTTAAGCCATTGGGACAACTGCTTTTGTCCACAGCAGCCAGCGACCCAACATGCTCCATCAGCTCCGTCTGTATTCGCTGGCAGCAAGGACTTTTTCGCGCCCAAATTTCAAGGCAAAAGTAGGATCTTGCAACTCCCCCATTTGTTGCTGTTAGTAGCGCATGTTAAGATTCTCTCGTTGGTGCCTGTGATAACACATTAGTGGTTAACACACCTCAATTTGGACTCGATTTTCTTCGGCGCTGGATAACTTCGGCTTGCCTCTTGCTGGTCGTGGTGTTCTCAGGCCTGGAAACGACCCATGCGCATTCCGATCTTCCCCGCGCCTCAGATACTCCCTGCCTGATCTGCCTCGCTCTACATGCCAACGCTCCCGCAGTTACGGTACACCCTTTGCCTGTCCTGTTTGCGGTGGCGATCATCGCCATTCCTTCCGAGATACAGGGCAACGGCCTCGCTAGCCGGCTGGAGCTGTTCACGCGTCCTCCGCCTTCTGTTTTTGGTAACGCTCTCCAAAATTTTATTTAATTTCCATTTGTGGAGTGATCGCGATTTTTCGCACATCTCGCTCACTATTTTCCTTTTCAGGAAACCCGTATCGACATGCGAATTAGAGGAGGCCGCATGAGACGTTTTTACATCTTGTTTGTCCTGGTGGTCATGCTCAGTAGCGTTGTAATGGCGCAGCAGCAAACGGCGAGCGCCGGCGACTCTGCCTTGGAGCAGAAAGTGCGTGATCTGGAAGATCGCGTAATCATGCTGGAAGGCGAGCTTCGCCAGCTTAAAGCCCAGCAACAGAAACCCGCTGAAGGTATGACGGCCGGGCCAACGACTTCGCCTTCGACTCCTGGCACACAGCCACAAGTGACAACTGAGCAGGGCGTGGCCGGCTCTGCGGCTTCCAGGGGCGAGACCGTTCAATTAGGCGGAGCGGGCGTTGGTGCGGCAAAGGCGCTGAATCCGGACATAAGCGTGATCGGCGACTTTATCAGCGGCGCCGGACACAACGCGATCAATCCCACACCCTCGTTCCAGATGCATGAATCGGAAATCGGGCTGCAAGCGATTGTTGATCCTTATGCGCGGGCCGACTTCTTTATTTCTTTCGGTGAACAGGGAGTGAATTTGGAGGAGGGCTTTATTACCTTCACCGCACTGCCGAAAGGGTTTGTGGTGAGAGGAGGAAAGATGCGAGCGGCCTTCGGCAAGGTCAACACCCTGCACAATCACGTGCTGCCCTGGGTGGACCGTCCACTGGTCACGCAGAACCTGGTGGGTGGTGAAGACGGAATCAATGATGCCGGCATATCGGTTCAGCACATCATTCCCGGTCCCCGCAATTGGTTTTTGGAATTCACTGGACAAGGATTTCGGGGCGATTCCGCTGACGTATTTAAATCATCCAACAAAGACGATCTTAGCGTGGTTGGACACCTGCGCGGCTACAAGGACCTGAGTGAAAACACCAATCTCGATCTGGGCGCCTCCTACTCGCGAGGACACAACCTGTTCGGCAGCCCGTTTGTCACGAATCTTTATGGAATCGATGCAGCTTACCGCTGGAAACCGCTGTCACGCTCCATTTATCGCTCATTTGTGGCTCGCAGCGAGTTCATCTGGCGTCAACAGGACCAGCCCTCATTGTTGCAATGTCAGGTGATAGGGTGCCCGTCCAATGCTGCGTTTGGGGCTCAGCGGGCCTTCGGGTTTTATACTTCGGCGGACTACCAGTTTGCCCGCCGCTGGTTTTTCGGAGGACGCTTTGACAACTCCGATCGCGCCTTTAATTCCAGGTTGAACGATAAAGGCGGATCGTGGGTATTGACCTACTGGCCAAGCGAGTTTGCCCAGCTCCGCGGTCAATACAGATATACCCGTTACGCGGAACACTTTAACGCGAATGAAGTGTTTATACAGTTACAGTTTGCGCTCGGGGCGCATGGCGCGCATCCGTTTTAGGAGATTTCATGAGACCGCAATTAAAATTTCGGCTTTTTGCTCTGATCGTGCTGCTATGCACAGCCTTGTTTACCCCTTCGGCGGCGGAAGCCAAGAAGCTGAAGGTAATCACCACACTCACTGATCTTGCTTCGTTGACCCAAGAGGTTGGCGGAGACAAAGTGGATGCAGAAGCATTGGCGAAGGGCTACCAAGACCCGCATTTCGTCGAGCCCAAACCCAGTTTCCTGCTGAAGCTGCGCAATGCCGACCTGCTGATCAGCGTGGGGTTGGACCTGGAAATAGGCTGGCTCCCTCCGCTTATTACGCAGAGCGGCAACGGAAAGATACAGCCTGGTTCAACCGGATATCTGGATACTTCACAGTTTTCTGAAATCCTTGAGATCCCTCAAGGCAAAGTCACCAGAGCGGAAGGCGACGTCCACCCGCTTGGCAATCCGCACTACTGGCTGGACCCTGATAATGGCCGCCGTATCGCCCGCGGCATCGCAACCAAGCTGGGAGAGATGGATCCGGGAGATGCGGCCTACTTCCAGCAGCGCTTCCAGGATTTCGACAAGCGACTCTCTGAAGCTGAGAAAAAATGGTCGGCGGAAATGGCGCCCTATCGCGGACGCAAGATTGTGACCTATCACCGCTCCTGGCCAAACTTTGCCAAGCACTTCGGGCTTGATGTGGTTGGATACGTTGAACCACGTCCGGGAATTCCGCCTACTCCTTCGCACACCATTGAGTTGGTCAACCTGATGAAGCGTGAAAATGTGAAGATCGAGCTTATTGAGCCTTACTTCGATCTGAAGACACCCAACAGCATTGCCAGCATGACTGGGGCAAAAGTGGTGGTGATCATGCCCTCCGTGGGCGGCAAACCGGAGATTACCGATTATTTCAAGCTATTCGATTACGATATTGGGATCCTTATCCAGGCATTTCAAGAGACCAAATAAAGGACAACGATGGAGATCCTGCAATTCCTGATTCTTCCTTTTATCGCCAGTCTGATTTTGACCGGCATTCATGCCTATCTAGGCGTCCACGTGGTCGAGCGCGGCGTAATCTTCGTTGACCTCGCCCTCGCCCAGATCGCGGCCCTTGGAGCAACCATTGCCATCCTGGTCGGCATGGATCCACATGGCACCGGCGCATATTGGATGAGCCTGGGCTTCACTTTCATCGGGGCATTGATCTTTTCCATGCTGCGCTCCAGACGGCGCGGTATTCCGCTGGAGGCCTTCATTGGCATCACCTATGCCGTGGCTTCTGCCGCAGCCATCCTGGCCATGAGCAAGGCCACGGGAGAGACGGAGCATCTGAAAGACATGCTCGTAGGCAACATCCTGGCCGTCTCGAAACATGAGGTCATCAAGACAGCAATTCTTTACGGTTGTATCGGCTTGTTCCACTTCATTTTCCGCAAAAAATTCCTGGCGATCTCGCTCAATCATGACGACACCGAGAAGCTGGGCATCAACGTAAGACTGTGGGACTTTCTCTTCTATGCTTCATTCGGCTTTGTCGTAACCTCTTCCGTGGCCATCGCCGGAGTGCTGCTGGTGTTCTGCTATCTGATTGTGCCGTCTGTCGGGGCCATGCTCTTTGCCCGGCGTATCGCTTCCCGTCTGGCTATCGGCTGGACGATGGGAACTCTGGTTTCAGCGCTCGGTTGCTATTTCTCCTTTCAATTCGATCTGCCGACCGGGGCGACCATTGTCTGCACCTTCGGAGTGGTGTTGGTTTGTATGCTGATCGCGAGGCCACTCATCTTTAAGCTGCTCAAGACACGGCAGCCGGAAGCCGAGCAGGCAGAAGTGATGACCCGCTAAACCATTTCCATCATCGTTCATGGCGTCCACTCTGTCCACCACGTCCACTAAGTCCACACTTCGCTAAGGGAAAAGTTGAAGATAGACAGGTAGAGCCCCAGCCGGGTGACACAGATTGCTCTTCTTGAAGCCGGTCTACACGGCTTGAGCTTTTTTCTTGACAATTTATAGTAAGTGCTCTAGAGTTGCCCTATGAGAGCCCCTATCCACCCTCAGGATCCCTTGATGGATCATCAACCCATGCTTCTCAAGCACGTCCCTGCACTGAAGGCTTACTCTCCCCGGGGATTCCAGTGCCGCTCGCCAAGGCAGGAAAGAGCCGCTACAGGCGCTGCCAGCCGCTACGGAAAACGCCAATGTTTATGCCCCTTGTAGCGGCGTAGCGGCTGTAGCGGCATTTTTTTTACCGTGAAATTCTCACCCTGAGTGAGAGATAACTCGAAGTGTGGCTACTTAAATGTTGAATGCTGAGTGCTACTGCCGCAGGCCACGCAACAGTCCAGTGTTCCTGCTGCTCAGCTTCGCGTATCCTTAATAATTTCAGGTCCTATTCATCGTTTTCATTGGAGGGACAAGATGTTCCGCACATCTTTGTCATTATTTGTTCTATTACCAGGAATAGTGTTCGGGCAGGTGACAGTTCCGATAAACTATTCTGCGACGGCGAGCGGCTCCAGCAAACCGCAAAACGCTCAAACTGCGCCTGATCGCCAAACAGCACCGCCCGGAGGCCCGGCCACTCAGCTTGCTTTGGACCAGGCGATTTCTCTGGCGCTGGCCAACAATCCCGCGCTCAAAGCAACCAGGACCCAGATTCAGCAAAGCCAGGCGCAAGAGATAACAGCCAACCTGCGGCCCAACCCGGTTTTATCGTGGGACTCGCAGTTCATCCCGGTTTTCAGCCCCGGAGACTTTTCTACCGACACTCTCAACAACCTGCAGCAGTTTGATGTTGGGATGGGCTATCTGTTTGAGCGTGGTCACAAACGCCAAAAGCGTTTGCAGGCGGCGCGCGACCAAACCTCAGTTACCTCTTCCCAGGTGGCCGATGCTGAGCGGACGCTTACCTTTAACGTGGCCCAGCAGTTCATCAACGCTTTGCTGGCGAATTCAAATCTGCAATTCGCCCAGGAATCGCTCAAAAGTTTTCAGCAGACCGTCAACATCAGCCAGGAACGCTATAAGGCTGGCGATATCAGCGAGGGTGAGCTACTGAAAATTAAATTGCAGATGCTCCAGTTCCAGACGGACGTGACCTCGGCCCAGGTGGCAAGAGTGCAGGCCTTGGGCAGCCTGCGCCAATTGATCGGGTATGCTGCGCTCCCCCGTAATTATGATGTGGTCGGCGACCTGAATTACCAGCCTCTCACGGCCGGTGTAGAAGACCTGCAGGCCCTGGCCTTACGCGGGCGTCCTGACCTGCGCGCCGCACAGCAAGGGATCACGGCCGCAAAGAGCCAGGTTGCACTTGCTAAGGCCAATGGCAAACAGGACTTCAATGCCGCCATGAACTACTCCCACGTCGCCGGAACGAGCTCCACTTCTCTGTTCTTCAATATGCCCTTGCCCTTTTTCAATCGCAACCAGGGAGAGATTGCCCGTACTCAATTTGCGCTGACCCAGGCGGACTTCAACGCCAAAGCAGCAGAAGATGTTGTTCTCACAGACGTAAGCAACGCTTACGAGGCCACGAACACCAGCCAGCAGGTGGTCAAGCTCTATATTTCCGGCTATCTGAAACAATCACAAGATTCACGCGACATCAGCGAATATGCCTACAAAGCGGGGGCCGCAACCCTGCTGGATTTTCTGGATGCCGAGCGCAGTTACCGCGGGACCCAACTGGCTTACCGGCAGGCCCTGGCTGCTTACATGCTCAGCCTGGAACAACTGCGGCAAGCAGTGGGAACTAGAAATCTGCCATAAAGATCCGGGTCACCAGAGCTTTTTCGGAACAAGGTAGGTGAAGCCCACAAACACCTCCCAGCGCGTGCTGGTTGTGGTAAGACCGCGATTGAATCCGCCATCCAGGACCAGGTTCTTCTTAGCTATATAGGACGCGGCGAACAATGCGCCAATGGCATTCGAGCGCAACAGCGGCTGAGTGAAATGCCACACCTCTCCGGAGAGCCCAAAGCCGTGTGAAACAGGGTGCGAGATCGAGAGTGTCTGCCCAAATTGCGCACGATGTCTCGGGTGCTCAATCTGTTCAGTAACGATTGCATTGGAATCAATGTGGAAATGGCCTGCATCCATGCTTAGCAAAATGAGCCCTGACTGACGGTTCGTTCCAATGTCAAGCTCCGGCGCCGGACTCGCATAAACGCGTCGAAAATAACTGGCGGAAATGGTTGGCCGATGCTCTCGCCCTGGTACAACTACGGTTTGCAGGCCTAAAAACACCTCTCCTGGGTGCCGGTCGATTCCCTGATCGATATGGGAATAGACGAATGGCTCTGTCTGGACGAGCAGTTGCACCCGATCGATAGGCACAAATTTCACTACTTCATTGAAACCAAGGCGATGTGAGAACTCTCCCGAATGCGCCGCATTTAGAAGACCATTTTCAAACTGAAGATATCCAACAGGAGTCAATGTTGCTGGTGTGGAAACAGTAGGACGGCCGGGATTGGCCTCTGCCTGTGCCCATGCCATTGCCGACGCTATGAGATTGAGTACTGCCAAGACCACGATTGTTCGCACGCCCACGCCTCGCTCCTGTCAGGGATTCAACAGGTTAAATAAAAAGAGGCGGCTTTGCCGCCTCTTTTGTTAGGAGTACTTAGAAAGTGAACCCGAAGGAAGCCTGCGGCCAAGCTGCAGCCAAATCGAAGGCGCCGGCCGGCAGGTACTATTTGTTGGGACTCATGGCTTGCTTTTGCACGCTCAGGTTCTGCAAGCGGTTGGCCTCTGCTTCAAGCGCCTGGGCATTGGGAGCATTGGGGATGCGGGTCAAATAGTCCCGCATCTTCTGGGCCGCGCCGGCATAGTCGTGCTTGTCTTCCAGAATATTGCTCAACAGGAGCGCAACGTCGGGACGGCGATGATCAATGTCGAGAGACTCAAACCTGCGGGCACTTTCCTCGGCAGTATTCAGGTTGCCCAGGTAAAAGTTCGCAGCGGCGTTGTAGAGGTAGGCCAGGGGATAAGCATAGGCATTCAGCTTTACCACCTGATCGGTGAATTGGACAACATCTTTCCACTTCTTCTGGTGGACCGCGATCACTGACATTCCAAAGTAGGGATTTACAAACACCGGGTCGGCCGCTATAGCTTGAGCATACTCGGTATGGGCTTGGTCCAACTGGTTTTGATGTTCATGGATCTCGCCCAAGAGCGACCAAGCCGCGGCAAAGTGTGGAAACACTTGCACAGCCTTATTCAACTCTTTTTCAGCGTCGGCCAGCTTTTTTTGTGCCACATCTTTCCGGGCCTTCTCAAAAGCGTTCCTGGCATCTTTTGGGGCCTGCATGGTCGTCAGGCTTATGGTGGAGCCCGCCACATTGTCCATGCGCCTAAGGAAAATGGTGCCTACGTTGATTTGCCCGAAATTGTCCTCAACCCTCAACATGACTGTGGTGGAGTGGAATCCTGGCAGCACCGCGCGCAATTCACAGCCCATCAACTGGGCCATCCGCCGGGCGTCTTGTGTGGATTTGGAGTCGCCCATCATGTTTGTGTTTTGCAGGGGATCGACGCTGCTTTCGGACGCATCCTGGATTCCGTTGTTCTGCCCGAGCTGAAACTCGAAATGGCCCTTGCCATCGGAATAGCCTTCTCGCCGGGCCATTCCATTGCAAACACGTTCGATGAGTACCGGCTCCGGGGGGGCCATCCCTCCGTCAAGAAGGACCCTTCCTGAGATAAAAAATGGCTGGCGCTGAGCGGTGACGTCAGGCTGGTTCGGAGGAACCATTGGAGGCAGATTGGTCGAGCCAGCGCCGCTCCCTTTACCGCCTTTCTGTGCAAACGAAGACTGAAGAAGAATGAACGCGCTAAGTACTACAGCAAGCCTGAAACGCGAGGAGGAAATCATCGTCATGCCCTCCATTGATGTTCTGCACAGGAAAACTGGTTTTCCGTGCGCTGCCATGTTACCTCTTTTTTTGTGGTTCCGCGTCAAAATAAACAAGGCTTCAGCATCAACTCTGGTTCATGGCCTGGTGGCCTCCAGAGCAAGAATCCGTCAACAGCAGCCCCTGAACTCAGCTACAATTTTCATGTGGTATCCAAGAACAGTTCGAAGGTGGTGCAGGCATTCGCAGAGTTGGTTCGTCCGGAAATTGAAGATGAACATATTGACCTGTCCAAAGCAGCGCTCACCTTCGCCCGCATCGAGTATCCCGGCCTTGATACGGAGCCTTATCTGCGGCGTATCAATGAATTAGGAGAGCGCGCCGGCCAGAAAGTCACCGAGACCGGAGATCCAGCCCAAAGTGTGGCGGCGCTGAACAAAGTGCTGTTCGACGAGGAGATGTTGCGGGGAAATACGGCCGACTACTATAACCCGCGCAACTCTTTTCTCAATGACGTTCTGGACCGCCGTCTTGGTATTCCTATCACCCTCTCCACGGTCTACATGGAAGTTGGCCGCCGAATCGGTTTCCCGCTATTTGGCGTAGGCATGCCTGGCCACTTTCTGGTCAAACACTACGACGTAAATGGGAGTCCCACACTCATTGATGTGTTTGAACGCGGCCTGATCGTGACCGAAGATGATTGCCAGAAAAAACTCAACTCCATTTGGGATGGACAACTGGCGCTTCAGCCACAGTTTCTGCTGCCGGTGACCCGGCGGCAGATGCTCACTCGAATGCTGAACAATCTGAAAACCATCTACCTTTCACAACGAAATTTCCGCAAGACTTTGGAGGTAGTAAACCTGGTCCTGGTGAGCTATCCACGCTCTCCTGAAGATGTGAAGCAGCGGGCGGTGTTGCGTTACAACCTCGATGATTTCAGCGGCGCTCTGCAGGACTTTGAAGAGTACGTTCGCATGTCGCCCGATGCTTCGGATACTGAAGAGATCAAGCAGACCGCCCTTTCATTGCGTCGCTCCATGGCCATGATGAACTGATTTTCGCTGAGCAAATCATTTGTGCATCTCTCAACGGATGGACACGCTCTGTCCCCCGCCGGAAATTAAGGGGAGTGAAACTCTACTCGTCCATATCGTATGCCCTCTTCATCCACTTTTTTACCTCATCATCGATCTCATCCACCGAAGAGATTTCAATGCGATGAGTAATGCGGTCTTTCTTGGCAAGACCACCGGTATCAATCAGGCGCTTGGGAGTTTTGGTGTCTTTTAAGGCCAAGCCTAGATCGATGCGGGTGCGGGTGGTGGGTTTTATCTGGGCGAAGACATGGTTGCGATACAAAGGCACAATTGTCTGGCAAGGACATACCTTGACGTCCTTGCCCATTTTTCGTCCCAGCTTCAGCAACTCTTCGTGGATGGGCCGCAAGCCAGCTTTGGCGCCGGAAAACATTTTCTCAACGTATTCCCCAGCCTGCTTCAGGTAGCTCTCCGGATTGCCATCCTCGCCCTTTCCCAGAGAGCGTTCTGCAATCCACCACGCGTAGTTGGTCCCCAGGCCATGTCTGGTCTTGAGCCACTCCCGCCGTTCTTTCTCGGTTGGAGGGCCTTCTTTTTCAACCAGTTTGACCCACTTCTCGACCGAGCGGCCGGTCTTCTGCTTCAACCCGGAAATAGCGGATTGCACCATGGCCACACCGGGATGAACATCATAGGCATAAGCAGATTTTGTTTTGGCAGTGGTCATATCTGCATCGTAAATGCAAGCAAACAAGGGTGCAACCAGGAACTAAAGTACTCTGGAAACTCTGCCTTAAATCCTGCTACTCTTAATTAGAAATATCTAAGTTTTACTCTTTAGCCCAGCGATCCAAAGAGATACAGTTGTTCTAACTTTGTCCGGGGGAAGGTGTGTATGTCAGTTTCACGAAGGCAGTTTCTGAATTGGGGTGGTATTTTGGCCGCTGGCGCCGCCATGAGCTTGGAGGCATTCAGTCAAGGCAAGAGGCCTCATCCTGGAGATAGTTCAGCAGAGGGACAATCAGTCCATCCAGGCAGACCTAGTGGCCCAATCGCAACCCACAACCTCCGCCACATGACGAAGGATTCATTCGCCCCTTATATCGGCACCGGATTCAAAGTCTCACAGCCCAATTCGCAGCCTATCTGGCTAAGATTGATCTCTGCGGAACAGTTTCCGGTCCAGCCGCAGCATGCACATGAGATCAACACCTCTTCAGCGAAAAAGACCGTAACGTATATGCTCCGCTTTCTTGGTTCTTCAGAAAAAGTGCTGCCTCAGGGCACCTACACTCTGGAACATGACAACTTGGGCACTTTCAAGCTCTTGATTGTTCCCAGCGGTGACGGCCAGCAACTGTATGCAGCCATCGTCAACCATTTGCAATAGGGAATCTTAAGAACTCCAAAACCGCTCCTCCCCTGCTGGACCGCCAGATCCAGGAATTCGGCTATACTTTTGCTTCATCCCATGTTCGCGGCGAAATTCCAGTCTTTGCAACAATCGGCGCGCGAAGGACTTCGCCGCAAGTCATGCTTCAACGGTAGGAGAACGCATTGGAAATCACCAGTATCCCCACCTTCTTTGAGTACTATGAAAATATCCGCCAGCGGACCACGAACGTAGTGCGCTGCATTCCACGAGAAAAGTTTGACTGGAGTTACAAAGAGGACAAATTCAGTTGTGCCGACCTGATCCGGCATATTGCAGCCATCGAACGCTACATGTTCGCGGAATGCGTCCAATTCAAACCCAGCCGATACGCTGGACACGGCAAGGAACTGGCGGATGGATATGAAAACGTCTTGGAATATATGGACCGCTTACATCGGGAATCGATGGAGATTTTCGGACGCATCAGCAGTGAAGACTTGACCAAGAAATGCATGACGCCTGCCGGCGCGCCCATTACCGTGTGGAAATGGCTGCGTGCCATGGTAGAGCACGAGATCCATCATCGCGGACAGCTCTACGTCTACCTCGGACTGCTCGGAGTTCCCGCACCTCCTCTTTATGGACTGACCTCAGAGCAGGTGCGCGAGCGCAGCAAGTAGGACTACAAATGGCAAATAGCATTGGCAAAACCTTACCACTGATGATGCTGACTATGGCAGTTTAGGAAATGGTGTAGCTGTTTTTGGTGGAAGCCCCGGCCTTTCAGGCCGGGGAAGATATTGTCAATAAGACAGCGCTTTAGCGCTGGTGGCACTGGTTCCAACGACTACACTAACTCCTAAACTGCTCTAGCATCGATCACAACACATTCAAAGTAACGGTAGTGCTTGCCTGCGCTGTGGGACTGGTTCCAGTCACTGTCAAGGGGAAAGATCCTCTTGGGGTACCTGGAATGTTGCTTCGCCCACCGCATCCTGCAAAGATAAACAACATCAGCAGGCCCGCCAGCAACACTGCCAGTCGCAGCCGGCTCTGTTTGCCCTTCTTCCTGCCCAGTCCCAGTCCTGCCAACCCTAACAACGGGAAGAGCACGGCGTAGACGGGAGTGGTGTTGTTGCCGCCCAATGGCACGACAGAAGCCGAACCTGCAGCAGTTGTCACGGTCATGGTTACAGTGGCGGTGAGCTGGTTTTCCGACGACGGATTGAAGGTACAAGTGGCGCCTGCCGGCAAACCACTGCAACTGAAAGAGATGAGGCCCACGCCAGGGCTGGACTCAACCGTAAAATCCATAGAAGTAGTACCGCCAGCCGTGACCGACAAAGTGCCGCCCTGGGCAAAGATTTGAAGCGGCAGATTGCTGGTGTGGGTGGGATCGGTAGCTGTGTCGTTAGCGGTGTTGAGTTCCCCGCCACCGGAAACTGTCGCGGTGTTGGTGACATTCGTCGCAACATTCGCAGCCACGTTCACCGTGAGCGTGATGGCCGGGTAGCTGGCCCCGGCATTGAGAACGTCGGCCCGCGTGCAAGTCAGAGTATTCAACGTGCATGCCCACCCAGTGCCGCTAATGGCAGTGGCCGTCAATCCTGTGGGTAAAGTATCGGTGACTGTGACTGCGCCCACGGTCGCTCCACCCCCAATGTTGCTTACAGTTATGGTGTACGTTGCGCCTATCTGGCCTGGAGAGAAATTGCCAGCGTGGGTTTTTGCAATCGTGAGGTCAGCGCGCGCCAGCACGACAACGGAGGCAGTCGCGGTGTTACCGGTACCGCCATTAGTCGAACTGACGGCCCCGGTGGTATTGACCTTGTTACCAGGGGTGGTGCCAGTCACGTTCACGGAGAAAGTACAGGATCCGCTGGCCGCCACGGTGGCGCCCGCCAAGCTGATGTTGTTTGAACCTGCGGTCGCAGTGATTGTTCCGCCACCACACGAGCCGGTCAGACCGTTGGGAGTGGCGACAATCAGTCCGCTGGGCAGCGCATCGGTAAACGCAACTCCGGTGAGCGCTACCGCATTTGAATTGGTGATGGTAAATGTCAGGCTTGTACTGCTGCTCACCAGAATACTGGCCGCTCCAAATGCCTTGGCAATGGATGGAGGCCCAACGTTGGTGATATTGGCGGTGACGGTGGCGCTATCCACAACCGCATCCGCATGTCCCGCCCCTGCCGCAGTAGCGGTGTAGGTTGCGGTGGCCGTACCTGAAGACTGAATGGATGTTTGCTGGTTGGAGAGCGTTCCCAGCACCGGGTTGTTGAATTGAATCGCTACTCCGACAAGGGCTGATACGTTGCCGGAGGAAATGGCGGCTCCATGATTGTCCTGAAGGAAGCTGGCGGTGAGGGTAGAGGTGGAGCCGACAGCAATAGCGGCCGGGTTGGGAGTGTGAGTGAGTACAATCCAAGGATCGAACGTCGCCAAAAGATTAGGATCATTGATTGTATTGCAGGGAGCTGAGCTTGGTCCCTGATTGCAGCCCCACCAGTTGTCGGTCGCATCCACCTGCCCATTAATATTGTCGAGCCCAGTTCCTGCGGCTGCGGTGTTGCCCACAATCCGGCTGAAGTTGATGTGGAGGACTTGTGGCGAACTGCTATCTATATGGATGCCGCCGCCGTTGCCAGTAGCGGAGTTTCCAGTGATGGTTATCTTGGAAAGTGCAGTTACATCGATGTCCTGGTTGTCGCTCCAAATCCCGCCGCCATTGCCGCCAGAGGTGTTACTGCTGATGACCGTGCCTTGGTCAATCGTGAGGCCCTGATTGCTCCAGATGGCTCCACCGTCGCCTGCCGCCTGGTTGCCGGAGATGGTGCTGCTATGGATGTTGCTGTGGCTGAACGCACCGAGGTTGATTGCTCCGCCTTTCCCTTTAGCTCCGGTGGATTGGGGCGCCTGATTATTCAGCAACTGCGAGTTGGTTATCGTCAGGGGAGTGAAGCTGCCCACCAGGATGCCTCCACCAACGCCGCCGTTCCCCGTAGTGGCAGTATTCGCCACGTTGTTCTGGATGGTGCTGTTGGTGATAGTAACTGCTCCGCTGCCGCCGGGGTTGGACAAAGAGAGTCCGCCGCCATCACCGTCAGTGGTGGCGTTATTGGTGATGACGCATTGGGTGATGATCAAGTTTCCGGCGCCGTCAAATCCAGCGCTCCAGTCGAGGGCGCCACCGAATTGATCTCCAGTAGTGGCCGCGGACGGATTCTTTCCAAAGCGTAGGGTCAAGTTGGAGATGCTGGTATCAAACCCGGCGCCCAGGCCCTGGGGATTGATCGAAAAGATCTTATCAATGCCGCTGCCGGCGCTGGCGCCAGCCTCAACAATGGTCGTGGCAGAATTTGCGCCGACAATACTGACGCCGTCGGTGATATCCAAATCACCGGTGGTGGCATCGTGGGGATCGGCGCCTGCGGCGGGAGCAATCGTGAGTTGATAAGTGCCAGCCGGAACCATAATGGTGTCGGCGCCAGCGCTTGCATTGGCTTCAAGGATGGCCTCGCGCAAGCTGCAGGTATTCGGATTTCCTGGCGCGCATCCGTTGGCTGTCACCGTATCGGCAGTTGTATTGACTGTGAACGTAGGATCAGGCACGGGCATCATCACGAAAGGCCCCACTTGGCTGTCGTGCAGCAAGATCACTCCCGGACGTCCGTCTACATTGACCCGCGCCGACAAAGCCGTTATGGGCGACCCGGAATAAGCCCTGACTGAAACCGCTCCTGGAATAAATGTGCTCGCGCCGGCTTGCACGTTTGGATGGGAGATGACCGCCATCTGACTTGCAGCGGGGTTAAACACCATCACATCATCAGTAGCGCGGCTGGAGATTCGGGTGCGCAAAAGGACAGGAAGTCCCGCAGGATCGCTGAACGGCGCAACCGAAGCGAAGCTCTCCACGATGGTCCAGCCCTCATTGAGCGATGCCGCTTGACGAGGAACTATCGGATTGGGCTGCCCGCGCAGTGACGCCAACCGCATGGCCCGGGCCTCATCCGCGGTGAAGGCGCGGGAATCAAACCCGCTAGGGGCAGCAATGTGGATGCTGCCATCGGAGCTCAACAACGCCATCTGCTGGCGGAGGCCACGATCATGAATAAACGAACCAAGCGTCATCGAAACTGCCGAAACTGGCAATGAAACTGTCTCCACTTGCAGGGAGGAGGAGTGCAGAATCTGGATCTGCCCGCCGGAAAGGACAGCGGCGTCGGGACGAAAATCTCCATCCAGGTCGCCAAAAGCCACAGCAGAAGCTGCGGCCGTCAAAGGATAGCTCGCCAACCGCGCCGGCCCCTGGGCCGCGCCGCGATATAGGAAGAGAGAAAAAGACGTTTGCGGACCAGACACACCTACGATCAGACTGGTGAATGCCCCTGCATGCCCGAACTGGCCCGCCGCGAGGGCAGTAATTACGCCGGGTAAACTGATGACCTGCCGGCTTGCGAACTTGCCTTGGCCGTCGCCGGAAAACACATACAAAGCATTCCCACCGCGAGATGCCAGCACCAGATCCAGATGGTTGCTTCCGGTAAAGTTTCCGGTTGCCAGGAAGTCGGGCCTTACCGGAACATTGAATACCTGGGCGTTGGGAAGAAATGGAGATGGAAACTCACCCCGGGCAATCGCCAGGAATGATGCGCGGCTTTGAGGAGCAAAGGCGTCCAGATTGCCGCGATGCACCACGACCGCTCCGCCCGTCGGCGTGCCGTACCCAACCAGCAGGTCGGTCACACCGTCTTCGTCAATATCAGCCGAAGTGGAAGACAACGGCTGCGCCTGTCCTGTCACTAGCGCTTGAACTGCAGCGGAGTCCCCTGAATGGTTGACCCTGACCGGTTGTGTGTCCTGCACATAAATATGCGGTCCTTGAGGGGTGTGCTGAGCAGGCCCGGTCGCGAACAGGGCAACTTGCAGACAGAGCAACATCAAAACAGGCAACGAGAAAACGACAACACGCCTACTGGACCGCAACACAGAAACGATCATGAGAGATACTCCTTACACACCTGATGGGACTGAAAATTCAAAAAAAGACCACAAAATCCCCAGATTGTCTGGGGAACCTGCTGGTATTCAACTTATGGGGGTACTAGTACTTTGTGTCCCACTGGCGGGTTTGTCAAGGGAAAAACCTCGTTTTTCTTGTTGAAGTCCTCTTGATATGAAAAATTAAAGAGGTATCGAAGAGAAACAAGAGATAATCAGCCAGCTCCCGAGTGATCACTCAAGCGAGCCAGGCTGAAATGGACTCACAGCATGAGCATAGCTCCGCCATCCGATGGAAAGCCAACGAAAGTTATGGTCCTCACGGAGGACGCTGAATTCTGATCCCTCGGCTCTCCGCTTCGCGGATCACCCAGGGGGCGACAAGACGCACCGCAAAGCAGCTTAATTTGGTTGCCTTAGAGCTATTACTAGCAACGGCCTGGAGCAAAGCGTTAGAGTGTTAGAGTGTTAGGATCCGCATAAACATTGGCTATTTCCCTAACACTTCGGAAATTCCTAACGCTTTGAAGTGTTAGGCTGGACGAGTTGGAACTGTTCCACTCAAGACAGCTCTTGATCTTCGCTGATTGACGTTGCTGTTTTCGGGTTGCACTCATCGAACCTCGCGAGCACACATATGCGCTGAACATTTACTTTTTAGCAGCAGTGGGAGGGATGTGCAACATTTGGGGGTAAATTCTCGGAGAATTGCAAAACTACCGCAAACCTCTGTGAAAAACGATTGTTTAAGAAGCAATACGAAAATAAAGGGCCTGGGATAGTATTCCCCAAGCCCTTGGTCCGACAGATCATTGACTTGCCAAATCAGCTTCGTGCGGGGAATACTCCCTGAAGCGCAATGATAAAGGTAAGACCGAGAAACGGCGGCATGTTGTTGTGAGGCAGATTGCCACCGGCAATCGATGTGCCAAAAGGGTTCATCTGGACGTTGTTTGCAGGAACGGAAGGTGTATAAAGTGGCGGTGAACCTCTGCCTCCTCCCGCCCAAATTGCATTGGCAGGACTATTCGTTCCTCCTCCCGCAGAAACACATTGTACACCGTGGGAATGTGCAGGCATTTCCGTTTGCAGGAGTGTTACGGTTTGTTCCCCGCTGGTTTCACCGAGGTCACGCAAAGAAAGGCCGGGGCCCTGTCCCGCCTGCATGGGCGCACAGCCTTGAAGATTTGGCAGAGCAAAGTTGCTTGTGCCATTACCTCCATACGTAGTACCAAGCAGAGAGAACAGCGCCGTGTTCTGGCTGATGGACATAAGCTGGCCATCGCACAATGCCCAACCTTTGGGGGCAAAGTTACCAGTAAAAATTCTGATTTCCGCCAAAAATGGATTTGACATAAATTCCTCTCCCTTTTAATTCTGCGAGGGGAAGATCCCCTGAAGCGCAATGATGAAATTGAGCACCAAATATGGAGACATGTTCTCGTGTGGCTGGTTCCCGCCCGTGGCCAATATACATTGCGGATTCATGGCCGTATTGGCGGTTGGATTGTAAGGCTTGTTCAAATCCGTGTCCCACAGATTTCCAGCCGGAGAAGGATCACTCGCAGTGTTGCTGCTGCCCACCGGCACGTGATTATGTGCGGGTATCTCCGAGATATTGAGCGTATGGGTAGTTTCACCGCCGCGCTCGCCCAAAGCAATGCCGTTACCCACATGGACGGGGCTGCGACCCTGCAAATTCGGCAATCCGAAGTTTACTCTTCCGTCGCCACCATAGGTTGTGCCTAATATGGAAAACAATGCCTGATTTTGGTTGATGGGCAATAGCTGTCCATTACAAAATGTCCAACCCTTGGGGGGAAAATTCCAACTGATGATCTTGATTTCACCCAGAAATGGCTCTGACATGTCTTAATCCTCCTCAACGTGCGCCCTATTGTTGGCTAGGGCTGTTTAGATCTTGCATGCTTGCAGTTCAACACAGCCGGGGGCGGCGGTGCTCCTCAGTTCTTGAAAAAACCGCCTCACGTCTGGGACGGAAAAATTCCAAATAGCGACAGAATAAAGTTGATAACCAAAAATGGAATCATGTTGTCATGAGGCTGCGAACCACCTGAAGACCCTAATGCCGCCGTACTCATAGTGGAATCGGGAGGGTTTGTGTTATCAAACTGTCCCAGGGATGAATTGGCCCACACATTGCCAGATGGGCTGGTTTGCGTACCTGGAGTGGAAAAGGCCTGCGGCACATGGGAATGCGCCGGAATCTGGCTGGTTGTAAGCGTCACGGTTTCTGCCCCGCCGCTCTGCCCCAAAGCAAAGCCAGGACCGACATGGACGGGAACCCTGCTCTGCAAGTTAGGCAGGGCGAAGGTTGTCTGTCCATCGCCTCCATACGTGGTTCCAATCAAATTGAAGAGGGCGTCATTCTGGTCGATGGGCATGATTGCCCCATTGCAGAATGCCCATCCCACGGGAGCAAAGTTTCCGGCGAACATCCGGATCTCCCCGATAAACGGTGATGACATGTTTGGCTCCTTATCCTTATCCTTTTGTAAACGGTCAAACACGATTGAACCAGCATGCGCTAGTTGCCACCCATGCTGGGACCTGGTTACGTGCCTGATCCGCAAATCACCTTTTGACGCTCATAGGGGCGCCAAGAGTCGAACGCATTACGCTTACATCAAAACCACAAGAACCAATTCACGTTTCAAACAAATCAAAACAACATCAACAACACATCACAACCCTGCCCAATCACTAGCTCAGCTTCAAAAGACGCAAAAGACTAGTGCTGAGGGCTCGGGCTCAGAACGGTCAAGTTTACCGTAGTGCTGGCGGATTGCGAGGTACTGGCGCTGGTCGCACTCACGGTAATCGTGAAGTTCCCAGCCGGGGTACCAGTCCGCAACAAACTTCCACCACCGCATCCCACAAAAGCCAGGAACACTACTAAACCTGCCAGCAGCATCGCCAGGCGCAAACGAGCAGCTTTACCTTTTTTCCTGCCTATTCCCAGTCCTGCAAATGCCAAAATCGGAAACAGTGCCGCGTAGACAGGAACCACTGGATTCCACTTATCCGGCGACACCGAAGCTGAATTCAGGCTGGTGGAAACAGTCATGGTGACTGTGGCACTGATCTGGCTTTCCGACGGCGGATTGAAGCTGCAAGAGGCGCCGGCCGGCAATCCGCTGCAAGCAAAGGTGATAGCACCCAAACCAGGGCTGGAATCGACAGTGAAATCCATGGACGTGGTGCTGCCAGCAGTCACCTGGAGGTTAGGACCACCATTGGGGCTCATCTGAAGTTTCGGACCAATGTGGGTAGGATCAGAAGCCGTGTGGCTGTTCGGATCACCACCCCCGGAAACTGTGGCCATGTTCGTAACATTCGCCGTAATGTCCACGGGCACATTAACCGTCAAAGTAATCGGCGGATACGAGTTTCCTGGCTGCAGCACATCACTTCTGGTGCAAGTCAGCGTGCCGACATTACAAGCCCAACCAGTGCCTCCCATAGCCAGCGCAGTCAGCGGGTGAGTTACATTCGGCAAGGTATCGACAACAGTAACAGTACCGTTCGTCGGTCCTGCGTTAGCTGCATTGCTGACAATGATGGTGTACATGCCAGTAGAACCACGGCTGAAGTCGCCTACATGCGTCTTCGTGATCGAGAGAGCCGCATTCTGGATTGTGAGTGTCGCCGTCGCGGGATTGCCATTTCCACCATTGGCTGAGGTAACTGGTCCAGTGGTGTTGTTGTAAGTACCGACTGGTCCCGTAACGTTCACGCTAAAGGTGCACGACGCCCCCGCTGCAAGCGACGCGCCCGACAAGCTCACAGTTCCTGAGCCTGCAGTTGCGGTGATTGTTCCTCCACCGCAGCTGCCACTCAACCCGTTAGGTGTGGCCACAACAAGGTTGGCAGGCAAGGTATCGGTAAAGCCAATCCCCGTTAGAGCACCCGGATTGGCTGCTGGGTTGTTGATCGTGAAGGCCAGAGTCGAATTCGTGTTCGGAGCTATGGCGCTGGGTGTGAATGACTTGGTGATGGAAGGTGCCCCAAATACATCGATACTGGCTGTGGCCGTGGTTCCATTCCCGCTTTCTGTAGCACTGATCACACCTGAAGTGTTCACCTGATGCCCAGGAGCGACGCCAGTCACATTGATCGAGAACAAGCAGGAACCATTCGGGGGCAATGTTCCGCCCGAGAGGCTGACAAAGAACACGCCCGAGATCTTGCCGGTTTGCACCGTACCACCGCAGAACGATCCAATGACGCCCAGGGGTGCTGTCGATAATCCGGTCGGCAAGCTGTCACCGAACGCGATATTCGTGAGTGACACGGTCGAGTTGGGGTTGGTGATATTGAATGTGAGGCTGGTAGTTCCGCCAACTGGAATGCTAGCTGCGCCGAAGTTCTTGGCAATAGTCGGTGGTGCCACGACCGTGATGCTGGCCTGGGAGGTATTCCCGGTACCTCCTTCGTTAGAGGACACGGTCACACTGTTGTTCAACACGCCCGCCGTCGTGCCCTGCACACTTACGGAAACTGTGCAAGATGCGCTGGAGGCCAATGTCCCGCCCGACAGGCTTACCGTGCCCGAACCCGCCGTCGCCGTGGCTGTGCCACCGCACGTGTTGCTCAGGTTTGGCGTCGAGGCCACTACCAGACCCGCCGGCAGATTGTCTGTGAAGGCAAGTCCCGTAAAGGGCACGTTGGTATTCGGGTTGGTGATGTTGAAGGTAAGCGTGCTGGTGCCACTCGTTTGAGCGATTCGGGTCGGGTTAAACGACTTGGCGATGCTCGGTGCAAGGGCCACGCTTAGAGTGGCCGTATTGCTGGTCGCACCCGTACCGCCGTTGGTCGAACTCACTGGGCCCGTGGTGTTGGTTACCGTCCCCGATTGCGTCCCTGTCACGTTCACCACAATCGTGCACGTCGCCCCTGGCGTGGCGATGCTCCCACCCGTCAGGCTGATACTGGTCGAGTTCGCCGCCGCCGTCACCGTCCCACCGCAGCTGTTGGTCACTCCCGGCGTCGACGCCACCTGCAACCCATTCGTCAACGTGTCGCTGAACGCAATCCCGTTCTCCGCACTGGTGTTGCTGGCCGGATTGGTGATCGTGAACGTCACCGTCGTCGTCCCATTCAGCGTGATATTCGCCGCTCCGAACGCCTTGCTGATCGTCGGCGGCGCTACCACCTTCAAGGTCGCCGTGTTGCTGGTCGTGCCCGTTCCACCTTCCGTCGAGCTGATCGCCCCCGTGGTGTTATTGCCATCGCCTTCCACCGTGCCCTTCACATCCACACTCAACGTGCATGATGTGTTGTGGGCCACACTGCCGCCCGACAGGCTGATCACTCCGCTGCCTGCCGTCGCCGTTACCGTGCCGCCGCACGTGTTGCTCACGTTCGGCGTGCTCGCTACCACCAGCGTCGCACTCCCCGGACCGCCGCTTACCGGCAGCGTGTCACTGAACGCCACTCCCGTCAGGTCGCCGTTGGCCGGCGTGCTCGGATTGTTCGGGTTGCTGATCGTGAACGTCACCGTGCTCGTCCCGTTCCGGGCAATGCTAGTCGGATTGAACGCCTTGCTGATCGCCGCCGGCGCTACTACCGTTACCGTAGCACTCGCTGTCGTGCTTGTACCGCCTTCGGTCGAACTCACCTGCACGCTGTTCAGCTTGTCGCCCGCCGTTGTGCCCTGCACGTTCACCGAAACCGCGCACGAAGCACTCGATGCCACTGTCCCGCCCGACAGGCTTACCGTGCCCGAACCCGCCGTCGCCGTAGCTGTGCCACCGCAGGTGTTGTTCAGGTTCGCCGGGGACGCCACTACCAGACCCGCCGGCAGATTGTCAGTGAACGACACTCCTGTCAGCGATATGCTGCTGTTCGGATTCGTGATGTTGATGGTCAGTAAAGTCGTTCCGTTCAACGGAATCTTGGTCGGGGCAAACGTCTTGGTCACGGTCGCGGGGGCAACTACTGTAAGGGTTGCGGTGTTGCTGGTCACACCTGTCCCGCCGTTGGTCGAACTCACTGTGCCTGTGGTATTGGTCACCACACCTGCCTGAGTTCCAGTCACATTCACCACGATCGTGCACGTCGATCCCGGCGTGGCGATGCTCCCGCCCGTCAGGCTGATGCTGGTCGAGTTCGCCGCCGCCGTCACCGTGCCACCGCAGCTATTGGTTACTCCCGGCGTCGACGCCACCTGTAACCCGTTGGTCAACGTGTCACTGAACGCGATTCCGGTTTCGGCAACCGAGTTAGCCGCAGGATTCGTAATAGTGAAGGTCACCGTGGTGGTGCCATTCAACGGGATGGTGGAGGCGCCAAACGCCTTGCTGATTGTTGGTGGCGCCACAACCTTCAAGGTTGCTGTGTTGCTGGTTGCGCCTGTGCCGCCCTCCGTTGAAGTGATGGCTCCCGTAGTGTTGTTGCCATCGCCCGCCACCGTACCGGTCACATTCACGCTCAAGGTGCAAGACGCGTTGTGGGCCACGCTGCCACCGGACAGGCTGATCACTCCAGTACCCGCCGTCGCCGTGACCGTACCACCGCAAGTATTGCTCACGCTGGGCGTGCTCGCCACAACCACCGTGGCGCTTCCCGGACCACCGCTTAGCGGCAGCGTGTCACTAAAGGCGACGCCAGTGAGATCCCCTGCAGCAGTGGTGTTGGGGTTGGTGATGGTGAAGGTCAGGGTGCTATCCGTATTCAGCGGAACGCTGGTTGGATTGAAGCCCTTATTGATAGTTGGCGGAGCAACCACCGTCAGCGAAGTGCTTGAGGTATTACCAGTGCCGGCGACCGTGTCACTGACCGTGACGCTATTGGGCGCCAATCCCGCAACAGTTCCCTTAACATTCACAGAAATCGTGCATGACGTGCCGGCCGCCAAGCTTGCGCCAGTCAAGGAGACAACACCTGAACCAGCGACCGCGGTAGGAGTAGTGCTGCAAGTGTTGGTCAAGCCATTGGGCGTAGCGACTACAAGGGTCCCAGGAGCTGCATTCGGCAAAGTGTCGGTAAACGAGATTCCGTTCAGCACGGAAGCAGCGTTGCTGTTGGGGTTGGTAATTGTAAACGTGAGGCTGGTCGTGCCGTTCAGCGGGATCGTGGAAGCGCCGAATACCTTGTTGATGGTTGGCGGATTGATCACCGTGAGGCTGGGGTTAGCTGAGGCGGTGTTGCCGTTGCCTGCGTCCGTGGAATCAATGGTTACGCTGTTCGGCTTGATGCCGTCGCTTGTGCCGGTGACGTTTACAGTAATGGTGCATGGGCTACCACTGACTGGCAAAGCTGCATTCAGGAAACTGATACTGGTTGCACCCGCATTGGCCGTTACACTCCCGCCGCAGCCGTTGACGACGCTAGGAGTGGACGCCACTACCAAGCCACTTACCGTTCCGCCAGAAGTCAGGTCGTCGGTGAAGCTGGCATTGATGGTTACGACGTTGGGATTGGTGATTTGGAAAGTAATGGTGCTGGTGCCGTTCACCTTGATTACGGTTGGACTGAAGCTCTTGGTGATGGAGGGTGGCTGCAAGACGATGATATTGGCGGTTACCGTAGCCTGGTCCACAACTGCATCGGCTTTGCCGCCTCCGGCCACATTTCCTGCGTTAAATGTTGCTGTGGCTGTGCCGTTATTTTGAATGTTGGGCTGGGCGCCGCTGATTGATCCATCTACGGCATTGTTAAAGGTAATGGGCAGTCCAATGATCCGATCAAGGTTGCCGCTCAGAGCCGCGCCATTCCCATGGTTGTCCTTGCTCATGTCAGCCGTCAGAGTCGTACTCTGGTTGATACGAATTTTGTTGGGACTGGCGGTATGCGTGAGGACGATGAAGGGATCGAAGCAGAGCTGACCCGCGCCAGGAGCCGGGCAGTTGATTGTTGCCCCGCCGCCGATGGTGCTGGACGCTGTGTTTATGCCCCACCAGTTGTTGATGGCCGTGACCGATCCACCGGGATTCGTGGTGAAGAGGTTACTTCCCGAACCAGCACTGTTGCCGGCAAGCCGGCTGAAGCTAATGACAAAGTTGTTGCCGCTGGCGCTGTTGTCCACTTCAATACCACCGCCGTTTCCAGTAGCGGTATTTCCGGTAATCGTCACCTTGGAAAGCGTAGTAGTCTCACCCGAGGGGAATGGAACCGAAGTTCCAAGATTGCTCCACAAGCCGGCGCCATCTCCGGCCGTGTTTCCGCTGATGACTGTCCCCTGATCAATGGTTATGCCTGCGGTGCTGCGGATTCCTCCTCCGCGTATGGTCGCCTGGTTTCCGGAGAAGCTGCCACCATGAATCACCGAAATCGGTGTAGTACCAGGGTTGAAGACAAAAATGCCACCACCTTCGCCATTTGAGGTCAGTGCCTGGTTGTTGTCGATATGGGTGCTGGTGATGGTGAACCTGGTAGCAGAGCCAAAAAAGATGCCGCCACCTCGTGCGGTATTACCGCCAGGCCGCTGGGCGACGTTATTGCTCACAGTGCTGTTTGTAATCGTGAACTGGCCCGTCCCTCCTCCAGTGTTGGTGGCAGTAATACCGCCGCCAGAACCGTCAGCAATTGTGTTGTCGTGAATATTGCAATTGGTCACCGTCATGGTGCCGGTGTGACTGCCTTCCCAATCGAAGCCACCACCAAAACCATTCGTTCCAAAACTGGCAAGGTTCTTTCCAAACCGAATCTCAAGATTGACAAAACTGGTGTCAAAGGCCGTGTTGAAAAGCGGATTGACCGACAAAACTTTATCAATGCCGGCGCCGGCCGACGGGCCTGCCTGAATAATACTGGTCGGATTCCCGCTGCCATCCACAGCGCCCATAATGTTGAGACCATCTTTAATATCCAGGTCTCCGGTAGCATTGTTATTTTCACCATTCGCCGTTGCATTCGTAATAGTCAGGGTGTATGTGCCAGCAGGCAATGTGATGGTGTCTACGCCCGCAGTGGCGTTGGCTTCCTGTATGGCTTGACGCAAGCTGCACTGGCCGGGCGTGGCTGAAGCGCAGGGAGTTCCGCCGGGGAGAATATCGGCCGTGGTGTTGACAACAAATGTCGGATCGGGCAATGGTCCTGCAAATCTGGGGGCGGTTTCGTCCTGATGGAGTACAACGATTCCTGGACGTCCATCGATGTTGACACGCATGGGCAAAGCGACTACTGACGAGCCCGTATAAGGACGAACCAATATCTGTGCGGGAACGAATGTGGTGGCGCCATCCTGGAGGTTCGGATGCGAGATGAGCGTCAATTGCCCCATAAGAGAGTTGATCACCATCACGTCATCTGCCGAGTTACCGGAGATACGCGTACGGAGAAACACGGGAGGCTGACTGCCGCTGAAGGGCGCGACCGAAGCGAAACTTTCAAGAATTTTCCAACCTTCATTTGCAACCGGCGGAGGAACAACTGGATTCGACTCCCCATTAACTGCCGCCTGGCGCATCGCCATGATCTCATCGGTGCTGAATCGGCGTGGATCGAATGAATTGTGGACGGCGATCTGAACAGAGCCATCCACGCTCAACAATGCCAATTGGGCGCGCGAATCCCGGTCAAAAACAAAGGAACCAATAGCAAGCGCACTGGCAGAAACCGGAAGGGAAAGCACTTCCAACTGGGTGGACATTCCATGGAGAATTTGGACCCGCCCCCCGGCAACGATTGCAGCATCCCCACGTCCGTTGCCGTCCAGGTCGCCAAATGCAATGCTGGAAGCCGGAGCCCCCAAAAGGTAGTTAGCAAGCGGCGAGAGTCCGTGCTCCGTGCCGCGAAAAACCCACAACGAAGATTTTTGGGGATCTGTCAGCCCGACAAGCAAATGAGCAAATTGACCACCACTTCCCAGTTCACCGGCCGCCAGAGTAGTGACTCGGCTAGGTAAATTGACGATTTGTGGCTTGCCAAAGTTACCAGCCCCATCTCCGGGATACACATAGATTGCATTTCCACCGCGGGTGGCAATCGCCAGATCGAGGCGACCATTTCCAGTGAAATTTCCAGTAGCAATGAAATCTGGTTTTATTGCGACATTAAAAACCAATGCATCCTGGCGAAAAGGTTGAGGGAAAATACCGTGGGAAATGGCTTGAAATGAAGCATCGCTTTGCGGAGCAAAGGCATCTAGATTGCCGGGGTGGAGAACTAGGGTGCCGCCTCCGGGTGCATCATAACCGACCACTAGGTCTTCGAGACCGCCACCCGTAAAATCACCTTTCGCCATTGCTAACGGCTGCGCTTGGCCTGTAGCCAAATTCTGGGTAGCAGGAGCAAGCATATTTTGAGCTCCAGCAGCCGGAACATGCGTCACCTGCAAGCTTTGAGGTTCCTGCAACCAGATCTGCGGCGTATGGGCAACCGAAGGAGTGCGCGGACTCTGTCTTTGTGAATCTATTTGCAGTCCCCGCTGGAGGGCGATTTTAGGCGCTCCGACCCTCATGGACGCAGCTTTGGCCCCAAACGCCGAACTGGTGAACCCGCTCAGCAAAACCATTATGACCAAAATAATTACCGGACAAACACCTGTTACGACTCTACGCGGGGACAAAGACCATCTACTCACTTGGGACTCCTTGTTTCTGTACCAAACCTGGGTTTAGGACACCGAAATTCTGAAAACACGAACCAATAACGCAATACGCAGAACAATCCCTTCCCTTTGCCCGATAAATCTGGGTGGGATCAATCTCCTGCTATCAAGCAGTTACAGCTACTTCTTTGGGGGGAATCTGTAGTGTACCCTGGTACTCTGCTTCTCCGCAATTAGTTTTGTCAAGAAGAAAGTGCCAATTTTTGTCACACCAAATTGAAATATCTTTCCCGAAACGGGATGAGTGAATGCGTCTTGCCCGGATTTTGCAGGGGCTTGCATAGAGCCGCTCTTGCGACATCATCTGCAAGCGCATCATCGCAGATTAGAAATTTCGGTGAGAAGGACGTTTTACCTGATTTTCCCCAGAATCCAACAAGACTGCCACGGTTGGCGCGTGATTGTTTCTGAAGGTGGCTAAACGAGAAATCCCGAGAGAGAAATGACTCAGCGCGGAGCTTTGGTCTTTTTCGATTATGGCAATTTTGGCAATCTCCGATTCAACGGGAAGGCGACCACTTCATCAAAAGCTGAAATCCTTGCTCTTTGTCCTTGCGAAAGCCCAGCCGCTCAAACAGGCGAAGCGAGGGGTTGAAGCTCTCCACATAGATGGTTACTGATTTTTCCGTATTGCGGGCCTCATCCATGATCTGGCGCAACAATAAAGAGCCGATTCCTGAATTTCGATATGGGGGCAAGATCGTGATGTCCAGGATGTGCAGCCCATCCGCTTCCCGGGCAACATAAAGCCGGCCCACAGGAATTTGCAGATTCAGGATGTGCATCACATCCTCTTCCGGGTCAAGATAAAGTGGAGCTACCGGGGTCTGATCAAGGTAAATAAGATCGTGTTTTGCCTGCGGATACTGGGCCGCATAGTGCTGCTTCTGGGCAGTAAACTGCATCCGGAGAAAAGCGTCTTTTTGCTCCGCGCTCCAGGGCACCTGCGCCAATTCATCCGCCCGGGTGCTGGCGTAGACCGACAAGAGAAAATCATCGTGTTTGTCCTCAACCGGATGAAGAGTGATCTTTTCGTTTTGAATCATGATTGCGGTTTGCGGAAGCGATGGAAGACTACTTCGTACAGGACACCTTTCTGGTCGACGCCCACAGGGGTCAGGAAAAGCTCAAAAACACCCAGCTTCTCATGTTCGAACTGGTGGATTTGCTGGTTTAATTGCGGCGAATGCGGGCCGAGAAACGTTAGCGAGAAAAGCTCAAGCTGGGGTGAGGTCTCGCTCTCTTTGACCTCGAAGAGTTCCAACTCCAGCGGAGAATGGTTGGCAAGATGGACTGTAAATTTTGTGTGTAATTGCCCGGCAAAAACCTTGCTGTTAAGACCGTCAAGTGAGCTAGCCATCAGAAATATCATTACCTCTGTTTCACTGTTGAGTTTTGGAATGGGGCGTACTGATTCTAGCATTCGGTGTTCCTCACTCAGCCATGCAACATCTTGCAGATCCAGCCCCACTTGAAGGCAACGGCGATCTTTATCAAGCGTCCTTTGCTGCGTACTCTTAAACTACCGCTATCTGCCGCCGAAGGTCTGGATCAAACAAGCTCTTGGGAATCATGGCGTGTACGCCGCGCACGATGTCCACCACCTGGGTCACGCGGAAACTCACGGCGATGCTGCACAGCGCGTACGCATCCAGCTCAGTGAGACGGGCACGGGTTGCCAAAAACTTGATCGCGTTGCGCGCCGCCAATGTCATGGCGACGTTCAGGTCTTTATCGAGTCCCAGCAGGATCCAGTGCGTGGGCGTCTCGGCGATGGGCCAATTGAAATTCTTCTGCTTATGAAGAATGACCTGGATCCGCATCTCCTGCATGCGGGTCTCCAGGGCTGAGAGGTTGATCTCGCCATCGCCCTGTACGGCGTGCGAGTCACCGGTAAAGATAAGCGCTCCCGGCTTCCACACCGGAATGAACATGCTGGAGCCTTCCGACATCTCGCTCAAATCAACGTTACCGGCATGGGGTCCCGGAGGAACGGAGCTGGTCACACCGGGACTCACCGGTGGATAGTAACCGTCAGGGGGCGCCACACCCAATGTACCCTGAAAGGGCTTCAACGGAATGTGGACTCGTGGGACAAACTCGGCCTTCATGTTCTTTAGGTCGAGATCCAGATACTTTACTTGCCCTTGGGGAAAATCCTGAGCCAGGAGTCCGGTCCCTAGTGAACCAGGATTGTTGAAAACCGCGCCCCAGTTGAAAGGGAGCAAACGCTTGTAGCGGATTTCCAGGACATCTCCTGGCTGCGCATCATTTACGAAAATTGGACCAATGATGGAGTGTGGTCCGCGGCCAGGATTGCTCACCCGAATCTGGGCCAGCTTGTCGACCGGTACGCCGGGCTGCAACTGGTTCAGGAAGTGTGACCAGGTGTTAGGAAAACTCACGGTATCGCCGGAATCGATCTTGACGATGGGCGGTAAGGTTGTATCAAAGACACCGAGATGCACGGTCTGATCATTGGACTCAACCACGTGCACGCGGCCTTCGCCACCACCATTACCAGAGCGCTGATCGCCGGTGACCATCTCTCCGCCAGTGTGTCCTTCGCCGGCATTGGCTGATTTGTTGAACCACGGTCCAACCGCGGCCAGCATTCCCATGAAACTGCTGGCCCGCAAGAGTTTGCGGCGAGACCGTCCTCGTGTGGTCAGGAAATTATCCAGACTTTCCTGGTTGACCTCATCTATATGCAGCAGACGATCGGCAGCGCGCTTGCTGAAGACAGCATCCTTGATGTCTTCCCGCAGCACACCTGTACCTTTCTCATCGCCGCATCCAAACAGGTTTCCGCAGTTGTGGTGGTGATGGTGTGCAGCTACAGTTTCCTGATGGTGCTGGTGCTCTTCTGGCATCTCGTTCTCCTTAATGGACCGTCCCTCAAGGCTTTCGATAAAACCAAAACCTGCTCGCAAACGCTCCGGTCCGCAGGCGCGCAGGCGCGCCCCGCAGCGCGAAAATATATATGAAATTGGGGCTGAATTATAGAGTGAAAGACGGAGGTCGCCCCTTCTCAGGCACGCGTGTCGTCACCCAGCAACAGACGCGGTAGTAGCTTCACCGTTGGTGAGGCTGATTGTGCCGATTGGAAAAACCATTGGCCTGTTTGAACAGAAGCTCTGGATGGTAGCCCTGGAACTCCAGGGAGCGCTAACTTTGGCAGCTCCGATCACAGGATCGCCGAATCACGCGATCCCGACTAGACTCGTCTGAGCATCCGAATTGTTGCCAGTGGTCCGCTGTCCCGGCTGTCTACATAGACGCGTCCGCCTAAGGCAGAAAAATGGTACGTCCTGCCGGTTGCCGGACCGATGACCGTCAATGGTGTATTGCCCGCATATTCAAAGGCGACGGTTCGAGAAGAAGATTGCTGGCCCCGGCTGGCGTCTCGCTGGGCAGTGCTGCTCATACTCGCCTGTGCTCTTGCTTTTCCACAACAACTCATGTCCGTATCTCCTGATTGGTCGGTGTTTCAAACTTGCGGTCTTCAAGCTCGCGGCCCTCAAATCCAGGGTTTTCAAAAACGACCGGCGCGTCCGGCGCCACCCTGTCCGCAAAGCGGTTCAACAGGATGGCCACCGCAGACAGCGCCGGCCACAAAAGCAGCTTCTCCCGTCTCGTGCTTCCGAGCACCAGAGCAAACGGCGCCGCCACCCACAGACTCAGGCAATAGAAGCAATCCATCAACTCGCCCAAAAACCCCGATCCGGCCTGTCGACGCAGCCATGCCAGCAGATGAAAAGGACCGTCTTCAGCGGCCAGCAGATGAGTCAAGCGCCAAACCGCCAGAGAGCCAAGAGCTAAATAGTAAAAATTCATTTCCGCACTGCTCCTGGCCGATTCGTGCATCTCGCGTTCATTCAGTCTTCAGGCTGCTATTGCGCCAACTATCTATTCAAGACGGAGAACAGCGGTGTTTCCCTTTGCCGGCAATCGGCTTGCTGGTTCTTCAGGTTTCCGATCACCCGATCTCGCGGTCTGGTTAGTTTTTACTAAGGTACCCCACGGCTCAAGTCTTGCTTCTTTCCCGGAGTGGGTGTATGAAGAGGGTATTTGGCCTGTCTTGAGGGTGCTTGTGCCATTTCGATGGTGGGCTCCAAACACCCGAGTCGCGGAACGTGAGGTACAACGTGAACAGAATAATGGAGAAAGTGAAACGGTTCGACTGGCGGCGTTCCATTCTCTATGCCGGGCTACTGGGATTCTTGATCCTGCCTTTTGGAAAAACCGCGCAGGCGGAGGAAGCCCGCAAGATAAAGACCAAAGTAGAACCAGCCTATCCTGAACTCGCGCGACGCATGAACCTGAAAGGAACAGCGCGGGTGCAACTGATAGTTACGCCGGAAGGAAACGTAAAAGAGGTAAGAGAACTTGGCGGAAACCCGGTACTGCTCGATGCGCTGGTTCGCGCCGTAAAGAAATGGAAATACGAGCCCGCCAACAAGGAAAGCACGATTGAAGTTACGTACACCTTCAACCCTTCTTAATGGGCGCCAGCGAACATCAACCCTTAGCGCTGATTGACTGATGGCCGCTGATCAAAGCAAGTGCCAAATCTTGGCACAGAATCGTTCAGCAGACCTCACTCGATCTTCTGTGCCGGCTGGTTCATGCCATTCTGGTGCAGGACCAGTCCCGTCGCTTTACCCTGACTGTCGGTTTCGAACGTAATCTGCGCGTCAACCACCGTAAAAAAGAAATCTCGCTCACTCTCGGCATATATCTCGAACTTAGGCTGGGCAGTCGCTTGTGCGAAAAGCTGGCTGCCTTCCCGAGTGATCGTGATGATGAAAGTTGGCGCCAGTTGATAGCGCCCTACATAGTGGTCCAGTATCTTGGCATCGACGGTGGTCTTTTGGTGCGCCGCCGGGGGCTTCCACAATGGAGCGCTGGGATCGAGCAGATGCATTCCAATATCGTCAACTCCGGCAGCCGTCTCCGCATTCGAAAGCACCACAATCCCTAGATGGCGCTTCGGATCATAGCCGACAAAAGACCGGTAGCCGCCAGTGCCGCCGTTGTGCCAGACGATTTCATTGCCATCACGCGTTACGATGAACCAACCCAAACCGATCTCCAGCCCCACTGATCCGGTCGGGCGGCGGACCTTCAGCATGGCGGCCATGGCTGGAGCCAATGGCGACTTTGTGTTGAGGTTCGCCGCCAGGAACGCCAGCATGTCGTTGGCGGTGGATCGCAAGGCGCCGGCGCCAGCCAGGGTAGGCAAGTCCCAATTGGGAACTGGCTTCATCTCCTGGTTGTGCCCCAGCGCCAAGTGGGCCTTCAGTTCTGGCGAGAGCGTGATTCGAGTATTGTTCATGCCTAGCGGCCTACAAATACGAGACCTCACCAGGGCTTCATAATCCATGCCGGCACGCCGGCTCAGGACATGTCCCAGCAGGCCGCCTCCCAGATTGGAATACTCGAATTGCGAGCCAATGTCGCGCGTCAATTCGTAAGTCGAGAGGAATTGGTAGAGCTGCTCGACCGAGTAATCTGCATAGGGATTGCTGTGATCCTTGGGCGCAAAGTTCTTGGGAAGGCGGGGCAGACCGGACGTGTGCGTGGAAAGGTCCTGCAATGTGATCGACCGGCCACCACGCTCTGGTGTCTTGACCCCCGCAGGCAGGTACTTGGAAATTGGATCGATAAGCGCGACTTCGCCTCTCTGTACCATGTCGGCCAGCAGCAGCGAAGTGAACACTTTGCTGACTGAGCCAATCTCGAAGACTGTGTCGCCGTCGAGCGGCCGCTTGTCATCTTTGTCGAGGGCTCCGTAGGCAATCACCCTGCGGCCCTTTGGCTCGATGACTCCTACTACGATCCCCACGCTCTGCCGGTCGGTATCGACACGCTGGACGAGAATCTTGCGGATCTCGGCATCTGCAGGAACACTTGGCTCTGAAACAGATTGAGCAAACAGACTCGTCGTCAACAAAATGGCCCCGAACGCAGAAATAAGAAACCTTCGAGACATGAGCCCTCCAAATAGCCTGAGTATTTTTCAAGGTAGCATAAACGTCTTGCTTAGCAGCTATCTGATCAATGCTTTGCACTCGTTTTCTGTGGAAGAGCGGGGTCCGGGCGAGAACTAGATAAGTATCCTATGTAGTCTCTTGCGTAATCTCCATAAGTTACGGCTTCTTAGACGCTCAGAACGCTTTCCTTTGACAACTCCCGAACCGCTGCATGTATTGTCTCCACCATGTAGTCGAGCATAGGCTGGGAGAGCCCCGGATAGACGCCGATCCACAAAAGCTGGTTCATCACCAGGTCGCTGTTTGTAAGCGGTCCGGCAATCCGGTATTTCACCTCCTGATATGCGGGCTGGCGAACCAGGTTCCCGCCGAACAAGAGCCGGGTGGCAATCTTCTTTTCTTCCAGAAAATTCACGAACTCTGTGCGCTTGAAGGGCGCATCCGGGCGTATTAACAATGGAAACCCGAACCAACTGGGATCGGAATGAGGCGTGGCCTCTGGCAGAACGAAGCAGGATTGCAGGTCGGCCAGTCCTGACTTTAGAGTTTGGAAATTACGTTTTCGTTTCTCAATGAACGAGGGCAGCTTCTTCAACTGCGCGACGCCAATGGCCGCCTGCATGTCGGTCATCTTCAGGTTATAACCGATGTGCGAGTACGTGTATTTGTGGTCGTACCCATAGGGAAGATCGCCAAACTGGCCGCAGAAGCGTTTGCCGCAGGTGTTTTCTTTGCCAGGATCGCACCAGCAATCACGTCCCCAGTCACGGAACGATTCAACCAGGGTTTGCAGCAGCGGCTTTTCGGTCAAAACACACCCGCCCTCACCCATGGTGATATGGTGCGCGGGATAAAAGCTGGTAGTAGCGAGATCGCCGAATGTGCCAACGTTTTGTTCACGATATCTGGAGCCCACTGCGTCACAGCAATCTTCAACCAGCCACAGGCCATGCCGCTTGGCAAAGGAGGTCACCGCTTCAACGTCGAATGGATTCCCCAGAGTATGCGCCAACGCGATGCCACGAGTTTTATCGGAAAGCGCAGCCTCAAGATATTGAGGATCGACATTGTAAGTTGGGAGCTGAATATCGACGAAGACCGGAACGAGTCCGCACTGCACGATCGGATTCACCGTAGTGGGAAAACCGGCGGCCACCGTGATGATCTCATCACCCGGCTTTAAACGACGATCTTTCAGCTTGGCCGATGTCAACGATGAAATCGCCAGCAAATTGGCGGAAGAGCCGGAGTTCACCAACGTCGCGCTGCGGACACCGATAAAACGGGCAAACTCGCGTTCGAACTGCTCGGCAAAACGTCCGGTGGTAAGCCAGAAATCCAGCGTGGAATCGGTAAGAGATTGCAGCTCAGTCGCATCAAATACCCGTCCGGCAACCGGAACCGGCGTCACGCCGGGGACAAACGGCTGCGCAGCAAAAGCCTCCTGAAAATATTCAGTGACTAACTCGCGAATCCGGCTCCGTAACTCGGCTGCTTTGTCCACTACTTCAAAAGCTCATGGTACCAGGCGATGGCCCGCGTGAGCCCCTCATCGAGCGTGAATTGCGGCTTCCAATTCAAACGCTGGCGCGCCAGTTGGGCGCTCAGAAATTGCTCGCGAATTTCATTCGAGGTCTCGTTGCGGACCTCCGGTTTTAGTTTTGAATCCATTTTTTCGAGGATCTTGTTGACCAATTCCAGCACTGTGACTGGCGTTTCAGTCGAGAAGTTAAATGCGCTGCCGCGCAAAGTTGCATCCTTCATCAAGTGTTCCGCCAGCAGCATGTAGGCCGCGCTTCCATCTTCCACATAGAGGTAGTCGCGAACATATTTGCCATCAGAACGAATGATGGGCCGTTCATTACGAAGGACAGAACGCACGGTCCCCGGAACGATGCGGTTCCAATTGAGGTCTCCACCGCCATAGAAATTTCCGCAGCGTGTGATGGCTACCGGCAAAGCAAATGTACATGCATAGGATTGTGCGATCAGGTCGGCGCACGACTTGCTTACATCGTAAGGGTGCCGCCCTTGCAGCGGCATCTCTTCTGAATATGGCAGCACCGGTTGCGAACCGTAGGCTTTGTCGGACGATGCAGTCACGACCGCCTTGATTTTAGGCGAACGTCGGCAGGCCTCCATCAGGTTCCATGTTCCACGAATGTTGCTTTCGAATGTAGAGACCGGATTGGAATTGGCAACCCCAACTACCGTTTGCGCTGCAAGGTGAAATACGGTCTCGACCTCGTATTCGCCCAGCACCCGCTCCAACAATTCAGGATCGGTGACATCTCCCCGCGCCACATTGATGCGTTCGAGAATGCCTTTCCGCGCGATCTCCGACTGCGGCACCCAGTCTCTGACAATGGCTGTGACCGCAGCGCCGTGATCGAGCAGACGTTTTGTCAGCCATCCGCCGAGCAGGCCGGTTGCGCCGGTCACCAGAACCGAGCGGTCGCGCCACAATGTGCTGCTTACTGCCATATCTTCCAGGGTGCCTGACCTTTTGCCCACAAGTCATTCAGGTGTTCGTATTCGCGGTAGGTGTCCATAGCGTAGAAGAACCCGTCATGCTCGTAGGCCATCAACTGGCCTTCGGACGCTAGGCGTTCCAGGGGCTCACGTTCGAGAATGCAATCGTCTCCGCCAAGATACTTGAAGATGTCGCGCTGGAAGACGAAGAACCCAGCGCTGGCCCGGCTCTTGCTGCGTGGCTTCTCCACAAACTCAATCACACGGCCCTCGGTATTGGTGTCGACAATCCCGAAGCGCGAGCTTGGTATGACCGCTGTCACCGTAGCCAGCTTGCCATGGCTTTTGTGGAAGGCAAGCAGTTTGTTGATGTCCACATCGCTTACACCATCGCCGTAGGTCAGCAGAAATGTATCGTCGTCTATATATTTCTCGATCCGCTTGACCCGGCCACCGGTCATGGTCGACAAGCCCGTATCGGCCAGTGTGACCCGAAAATTCTGTTCGGAATGATCGTTGTTGTATTCAATACGGGACTGCCGGCCCAGGCAGATAGTAAAGTCGCTGTTCATCGCCTCGTAGTTCAGAAAATAATCCTTAATCATGCTGCCCCGGTATCCCAGGCACAGGACAAACTCGCGATAACCGGCATGCGCGTACATCTTCATGATGTGCCAAAGGATGGGCCGCCCTCCGATCTCCACCATCGGCTTGGGTCTGAACTCAGTTTCTTCCCGCAGACGGGTGCCCAGACCTCCACAAAGCACAACAACCTTCAATCCGGCCTCCTGTTCACGCGTATTTCAACTCAACGAATGTAGTTAGATAGTTGATAACACAGCCACTTGCGGGGGCACAATAGGCTAAAAGGCCAACTCGGCGGTAACCAGCCTGTGCGTAGTTTATAAAGCCATTATAAGCTTGCTTACTGATGATGTACTTCGGCTTCGGCCTGCTTCGCCTCATCCTTGCCAGCCTCGTGGTACTCCATCTCGGTGTTGACATCCCAGAGATTCGACTTGTCCACCTGCCCGGCGATAATGTTGTCGACCGCCATCATGGCAGTGAGCATCGAGTGGTCCTGGTTGTTGTAGCGATGCATCCCGTTCCGTCCTACCAGGAAGAGGTTTTCAAACCCATCCACAAATTTACGCAGCTCATCAAAACGGTTATACGCGCCAAAGTAAGCAGGATAGGTCTTGGGCATGTGGATCACCACTGAATCCAGCACATCCTCTTTATAGATGACGTCGATCTTGTCCAGCTCTTGCCGGGCCAATTCTGCCATCTCGGCGTCCGGTTTTTTCCATAGTTCGTCCGTGTCGTAACAGAAATACTCAACCCCAATCCAGACATAATCGGGATTGGCCACCATGTAGGGACTCCAGTTGTTGAAGATTTGCAGCCTTCCCGCCAGGACATCCGGTTCCTGAATGTAGATCCAGTTGTCTTCGATCAGCTTCTGGTTCTTCTCTGTCACCTTCAGCTTCTTGAGCAGCAGGCCCACGGTGATAAAGTCACGGTAGAGCAACCCTTCGCTGACCTCTTTTACCGGCGCGGGTATTTCGACATCCATGGCGCGAATCAGGTCTTTGATGGCCATGGTGGAAAAGAAGTAATCTCCGGCAAACTCGCGCCGCACGCCTTGCTGGTCTGCTGTTATCACTGAGACCACTTGGCTGCCGGCGCAATGGATCCCCGCAACTTCGGCATTGGTGATGATCTCGCCTCCCATGCTGACGATCTGCTCGGCCACGTGCTCCCACATCTGTCCGGGGCCGTACTTGGGATAGAGAAACTGCTCAATCAGTGAGGTCTCCGTCTCCTTCTGCGCAACGCTTGAAGACTTACGGAATCGCTGCTTTAAGAAATGGGCAATTGTCTTCTTGATGGAAAGACCCTTGATTCTCTGCTCGCCCCATTCGGCGCTGATTTCCTGGCAAGGCACTCCCCAGACCTTCTCCGTATACGACTTGAAAAAAGTGCGGTATAGCTCGCGGCCAAAGCGGTTGATAAAAAACTGCTCCAGATTACGAACATTCTTGATAGGCAGGATGGCGCTTCTTACATAGCTGCATCCAACCCGAAAAATCCTGATCACTCCAAGTTTGAGCAAGGTGTCTTTGGTCAAACTGATCGGATAATCGAAAAACTTGCGGAGAAAATAGATGCGCGACTTACGCTTTCTCAGCAGCATTACCCGGTCTGCCGCAGGTCCAGCGGAAGCCAAGTTGGAATGACTGCCGTTGGACTGGCTGGCGGCAACCTCGCGGGTCATTCTGTGATAGGTAATCTGCTGTGGCCCTCCATCTTGCTGGTCCAGCGGCATCTGTTTCAGCCACCATTCCATGACCCGGTCGCTCTTGGAAAAGAAGCGATGTCCTCCGATATCGATGCGGTTGCCTTTATAGCGTACGGTGCGCGAGATGCCGCCCATCGCATCGCTTCTCTCCAGCACAATTGGCTTGATGCTGGTGCGGGTAAGCAACTCATAGGCCGCAGTCAGGCCAGCGGGTCCTGCTCCGATAATGATGGCCGTCTTATTTTTCATCGGCGCGTTTCAGTCCTATTTTTCCCGATGCAAGTGTTATCGGGCGTTCACCATCATTATTTTTATAGGGCGCCAAGCGAGGAATTGCATCGTCTTTGTTAACGATCAAGGCATCGCGGTCAGGAAAATACCGAACCAGTTCCTGGTTCATAACGCTTCCCATGTCACGGGCCCAAACAATCTTTGCATGATCGATATCCGGCTCGTTATAAACCCAATCGATACGAGGGTTCCCGCGCTCCGCGGAGTGCACAAAAACCAGGTGCTTTCCTGGCATGCGGTCTAGATTCGTGGCCAGACTCGCACGTACCAAGTCGCTTCTTGGGGATTCAGTGCGCAGCAAATCGAAGGGGTTGATTGCAGTATAGATGATTGAATAGCCCAATATGGCAAACATGCAGATCATTATGGCCCGCGATAACGCGACGCCAATCTGAAATTTGCCCCAACGGATCGTCCTGGCCAGGCGGATGCTCGTGACCAGTAGGGCCATCACCACGCATGTGCCAGGTGCGGCGTAGTGTCCCAGAGGCCGCCAAAGTTGCAAGAGCAAGGCCACCAGCAGCACGCCGCCGGTCAGCACCAGGGGCCGCAATCGTTTACTCTTTGCGGCAATCCAAGTTGCTGGAAAAACTGCCAGAAAAAATGGCCATAGATAAAAGTTGTAGTACGTCCTGAACTTCAGCCCCAGTATGTCCTGCAGGCCTTCGCTGATGCTGGAATGCAGGTTCAGGTAATCCGGATATTCCCACAGAACGTAACCTCTTCTCATTTCCTGGTGGTGATAGTCAGGAATCTGGTAGCGGGTCTGCCAGAGAAATGGCCGAGTCACATGATAGGTGTCCTGGTTGATCACGTAGGGCATCGTCAGGGCATGCCCGGTGCAGCGCCGGTTGTAATACATCATCGCGCCTGCCGATGGAACTCCGACCAGCAAGAAGACAGCAACCACTTTTCTCAGGATGTGAGCATGATTACTGCGGTTCCGTACAAGCCACACCAACAGATATGCCGTGGGGACAATACTGAACGCTAAACCTTCGTAGGGCCGGGTGTTGGCCAGCATCACCAGGCCAATCACGAAGACCACTGACATTGCCACAACCTTGCGCCCTGATCTGATCCGAGCCAGCGCCCCCAGCACCAGTGCGCCCCCGAGCCCGGCCACCGCCCCGCCGAAATAAGAGTTGATCCAATCTCCGAACAACGCAAAACGGAGCACCGTCAACAGACCACCCAGCAGAGCCCAGGGTGGAGGCATCCACCCTTGCAACATCCAGCAAACAGCGGCGCACATCAGCGCCATGCTCAGCCACACCCCAAACCACGGATGGCCGAAGAACTTCTCTCCCACAGTTAGAAAGATTGCCTGCCCGGGCGGATACATGGAGTGATAGGTGGGCTGCATGTTGACGTTGAAAGTCTCAAAATGGACCCACATGGGATGTGGAGGGTTTGCCATTCTGCCCGAGCTGAACGTTTGCGCCTGCAAGAGGTAACTGAACTCATCGTAATTAATAGGACTGGGTATGGGGACCCACAACAGCAGCAATGCCCGTAACGACAAAGCCAGCAGCCCCACGCTCACTGCAGACGCAATCTTATGCTGGGCGAACCGCTTGAAAATGTCTCCCGCTCTGTCGAGCCAGCGAGGAGACCAAATCCAGAGAAGCACCGCCAGCAACAGAATCGGAATCCACAAGAGGAACTCAGCCACAAGAGGATTCTGGAAGCGACTTTCAAGAGATCCCGAAGTCCCGTTGATAAATAAATAAAAGATGGATTTTCGGATGAGCTCAAACATGCTTTGGGTGCTTCTTCCTTGGAATCAATGATGAGGGAAAGTTTAAGTTTAGAGTTATCAGAAATTTACAGCAATTCATAGCTTGGTTCCAAGAGTAACTAGGTATTAGTTCTTAGCCGTTAGTCCTTAGCCTTTAGCCTCAGTCTTGGCCCAAAGCCTGGTTTCTCGCGCCCGGGTATAACCCTCAAAAACCGTCTCCAAACCGGCATACCTGGCACAAGCGTTGAAAACATTTAGGATATCTTTGCCGACGCGTCAATTTGTGCCGACCTGCATCACTTCGGCCATGCCGCTTAAATTGCCCAGTCAGCAAACTCCGTACTCATTCACCCGCAATGGTGACATCCTCGGACAAGTGAATAACAGCTATTCAAGGAAAAATGCCCTTGCATTCAAGAGAATAACCATCTAAGCTTTAGATGGTAATCAAATGCAAACCGTTACACTCAAACTGAAACAGGCTAGCGTCGTGCTTGGTGTACCGCCAAAAGACTTGCAGAACCTGGTGCAACTGGGAGTCATCCGTCCTGCACGTCGGAATAGTGTGTGCTGGTTTGACACGAACCTTCTGTTAGAAGCGAAGGTGGCTTTCTATCTCAAGGAAACCCTCGGCAGTTCGAGTGATCTCCTGGCCAGATTCACAGAGGCACTTTCGAAGAATCTTGGTAAAGCCAAAATGAGTGATTTGGGGGACATCTGCCTTCGCTCTCGTCCTCTTAAAGGCACCGATGCGGTGGAAATCAAGATTCCGCTTCGCTCTCTGGCACGGGAATTGGAAGACCAGATTCCTTTAGCCTCGGCTTGCAAGGACCTTCCCAAGGGCCGAAAAAGAGCTGGCTGGAAGAAAGACTTCTTGCGGACTCTGCAGAAGTCCGCCGCCGATCTGGGCGATATCTCAGAAGAACAAATCCTAAAAACCGTTCGTGAGTATCGCTTGGGGCGAAAGAAGCTGCCGGAGATCACAGTCGTTGCCCGCACCAAAAAGAAAACGGCCTAGAGGCGTTGTCGACACATCCGTCCTGGTGGCAGGAATTGCGGGACTCAAACACCTTAAGATTGCTCCCAAGAATCCAAGCGCCAAACTGCTCCGGCACTGGATTGAAAAGGACACATTTATCTGGCTGGTAAGCGATGAAGTCCTGCTTGAATACAAGCAGATTTTGTCTCGCCTGGGAGTTCGTCGTCCGGTAATCGGCAAGGTAATCAATCTCCTGCGCGAAGAGGCGGAACATGTCTCCGCGCGGGCACTTCCAAACATCTCTCCTGATCCCGGCGACGATCCCTTCTGTGCCTGCGCTGAACAGGGTGAAGCTGATTTCATCGTGACATTAAACCCTAAACACTTCCCGCAACAGCTCTTATCTGCCCATGTGATCGGACCGGGCCAAAACATTCCGACAACTGCGCGCCGACGACAACCACGCAGGTCCCAGGAGAGCTGCAGTGCAACTGCCACCAGATCATCCGAGTAAAGCCATTATCCCCATCTCTGCTATAGCGGGCCTTCTTTATATCTGCCTTCTACTATTGTTATTCTTGGCGGTTATGGTGGTCATGGAGACAGCCAGGCTGATCCTGAGGCACTGGCAGCAGTCCGACCGGAAGCCATTTTCCCGTCTGAACGCAGATCCACGCGTCATGGAATTCATGCCTGCGCTACTTTCTCAGGATGAAAGTGACCGGCTGGTAGATCGGATTGAAGACCACTTCCGGAAACACGGGTTTGGCTTATGCGCGACGGAGCTGCGCCAGGACCATTCGTTCATTGGCTTCATCGGACTCTCTGTTCCTTCGTTTCGGGCCGCATTCACACCCTGTGTCGAAATCGGATGGCGTTTGTCCGCCGATCATTGGGGCCAGGGTCTGGCAACCGAAGGCGCACGGGCAATGGTCCGCTACGCATTCGAAATCATGGGATTGGAGACATTGGTCTCTTTTACTGTTCCTGGCAACTTGAGGTCGCGGCGGGTCATGGAAAAGCTTGGCATGAGTCGCAATCCTACCGACGATTTCGATCACCCCAGCCTGCCGGAGGGCCACCCTCTGCGCCGCCATGTTTTATACCGGTTGCACTCAGAACTTATGCCGCAGGCATCGACCTAAATCAGCTTCCCGAGATCTTCGGCAAGCTACTGGATCTTTTATTCAAGCAATTAATTTAATAATTGACAATGCCCGGCCGGTCCCTTAAGCTGGAACTGATGTCAAAACGCGAGAGCCAAAAGCCTTGTTCTGGCTTTCCTTTGGGCTTCGATTTCATCTGAGGAAGGGTTTCGACAATGGCTGCATCCGCAAGACGCTTCAAGAATGGGATCTATGAGCAGTTGGCCCTGATCGGTAAGGCCTTGTCGAGTCCAGTACGGCTCGAAGTGCTGGATGTGCTGAGCCAGGGGCCGAGAACAGTAGAGGCCTTGTCGGTGGAGATTGAGCAGAGTATCGCGAATACCTCGCAGCATTTACAGGTCCTGCGGGCCGCAAGGCTGATCGGAGCGGAGCGAAACGGCGTCTATATTACCTACCATATCGCCGGCAATCAGATATTGGCCTTGGCCAGTATGCTTCGCCGTGTGGGCGAATCTCAACTTTCTGACATTCAACAATTGACTCGCGCGTTTCTCGAGGAGCACGGCGCACTCGAAAGAGTCGATTGCAACACCTTGGTCAAGAGGGTGCGGCAAGGGGAAGTTACCCTGCTCGATGTCCGACCGGCGGAAGAGTATGCGGCCGGCCATATACCCAGGGCCATTTCTGTCCCCCTGGACGATCTCAAACGGCACTTATCCAAGCTCCCCAAAGACCGGGAGATTGTGGCTTATTGCCGTGGTTCTCTCTGTGTCATGGCAATCGAGGCTGTAAAAATCCTGCGCCGTAAAGGATTTCACGCGACTCGCTGGGAAGAAAGCGTGGCGGACTGGGTGGCTAGAGGATTGCCTGTTGAGATGAGCAAGACTGCCTGATGTGCTGCACCGCCAAGGTCCTATGCTGTCTTTGGAACAAACCGAATTGCTTCGTTCGAAGGTGAATGCAGCTTACTCCTCAGTAGCTGCGAAGCCCGAAGACAAGCATCCATTGCCGGTTGGCAAAAAACTTGCCGAGAACCTGGGGTATCCATGTGAACTATTGGCCGGTTTGCCTCAAGTCTCAGTGGAAGCTTTTGCCGGCGTATCGAATGTTTCTTTGTTCGCGGAGTTGCCGCTGGGGAGCGTGGTCCTCGATTTAGGCTGCGGCGCCGCCATGGACTCCATCATTGCAGCAAAGCGAGTCGGACCGACAGGGCGGGTCATCGGCATTGATTTCAGCGACTCTATGCTGGAGCGCGCCCGTTGCGCAAAACAGTCAGCAGATCTTTTGAATCTTGCGTTTCATCCCGGAGATGCTGAAACCCTTCCGTTAGCCAACAGCTCTGTGGACGTGGCCTTAGTAAACGGCATCTTCAATCTGAATCCCCTGCGCAAGCAGATCTTCTCTGAGCTTGCCCGTGTGGTGCGTCCCGGCGGATCTGTTTATGCCGCAGAGCTTATTCTGGCACGCCCCCTCCCTGAAAGCGAGCGCATCGACGAGAACAACTGGTTTGCGTGAATCGCAGGAGCAAAGGAAGGAGATGCCTTCCTTCAGGAGTTTAGGGACGCTGGGTTCCGTGATGCTTTCATGCTAAGGACGCTGCGGAATGCCCGCTCCCGAAATCCAGCAACACTGGTGGCCGAAGTGCGCGCCCGAAGATAAATAGTTCACGCAGGTTTTGTTGCCTTTCCTTCGCCCTTGTATTGTTCCAGAGTCTGCACTGACCCTGTGCTTGAGAAGGGAACGTGTGGTTGCGTTTCCCTGCGTTCCCGCTCTTTCTTGCGACCTCTGAGCTTGCCCTTGAGCGGAGCACAGGAGTAAAGTTTTTGACTTTGCTTTTTTGGTCGTGGCTCTGCTGCGCTGTGTTACAAAGGTTTTGGTTTATCAGCGTCCATCTACGCAAATCAGCGGTAAGAAGTTGGTGTTGTCTTCTTCGCGCCTCCGCGGGGCCCTCTTCCTGATCCACTTATTTTCTTCGTACCTTACCTTCTACGTAAGTGGCAAAGGCATCGGGCTTGCCGGGAGGCGCAGTTTCAAACTTAACAGCCAGGGCGTTGTCTCCGGTATCGGTGTAGGTCAAACGAAATCTTGGAGAGGATGGTGAGGCCTCACTGACAAATCTTATGGTATGAGGATTTTCAGATTTCTCGACCGCATATTGGATAACGTGCCCTTCACTGTCAAAGTAAGTTGCCCGAAGCTTCTGCTCTGAAGGATCTTTGTAGGTAATCATTAAACTGCTATGTACAAAGGCGGGATGGTCTTTGGTCGCAGGATACTCCGAACGCCCCTTGATCGTTAGAACATGCTGGCCTAAGTCCCAGGTGACCGCCATATCGCCGATTCCCTGGCCTGGCTTCCCTGCTCCTTCTCCACTCCACTCGCCTGCCAGAAAATTCAATGGCTCCCAGAGAGGCTCATTTTTTTGCGATTGCTGAGCCAGCGCAGCCACAGCCAATACTAGGCCAACAAAAAACGTGAAGTTTTTCATGATGGTGTTCCTCAAAATCAACATCCTGGAATGTTATGTTCACAGGCAATTTGTCTTCAACGGGCAGGATGGTACCACAAGGTTCACTCTTGCTGGAGACTGGTTGCCATCGAATTCAGCTCCATTTGACGTATTGCAAAGGTTTTGATGTATCAGCGTTAATCAGTTGAATCAGCGTTATCAGCGGTAAGAAGTTAGTTTTTCTTTTGGTTGCGACTCTGCCGAGCTGTATTTCAAAGGTGTTGGTTTATCAGTGTTCATCAGTTTGATCAGCGGCATCAAGTGGTAAGAACTTGATTTTGTTTGGTTGCGTTTCATCCCTGTTCACGATATTTCTCGATCAACCGGCGTGCAATAATCAGCCGCTGCAATTCGTTGGTGCCGCCGCCAATTACCACCAGCGGCGCATCGCGATAGTAGCGTTCCACAGCAAAATCTTTGGAGTATCCGTTCCCGCCCAATATCCGCATGGCCTCCAGCGAAACCTCCGCTGCGGTCTCTGTTGCAAACAGCTTGGCCATACCCGCTTCCAGGTCGCAGCGTTCTCCGCTGTCTCTCTTCTCCGCTGCCGAATAGATCAACAACCGCGACGCCTCAATTTTCGTGGCCATATCAGCCAGCTTGATCTGGATGGTCTGATGTTCGCAGATAGGTTTGCCGAAGGTCGAGCGTTGCTGCGAATATCGGATGGCCTCTTCAAAGGCTGCGCGCGCAATCCCCAGGCCCCGCGCGGCCACATTCAGCCGTTCAGCTTCCAGGCCAGTCATGACCTGCTTGAAGCCTTCGCCCTCTGCACCGCCAATCAGGTTTTCCGCAGGCACTGGGAAATCCTGGAAATGTAGTTCGCAAGTCTCGACGCTCTTGTACCCCAGCTTGTCGATATCGCGGCTCACGGTGAGTCCTGGCGCGCCCTTCTCAATCACGAAGGCGCTCATTCCTCTGTGCGCGGGCTTCGCTTGCGGGTCGGTCTTGGCAATCAGTAGAAATGTGTTGCCGTACCGGCCATTGGTGATCCACATTTTCGAGCCATTCACTCGATAGATATCACCCTCGCGCACGGCCACAGTGCTGATGTTCTGGAGATCGGTCCCTGCGTTGGTCTCGGACAAACAGATACCGCCCCGACGCTCTCCGCTTGCCAATCCGGGCAGAAATCTCTGCTTCTGCTCTTCTGTTCCAAAATGGTTCAGGACATCGCACAACACCGAGTGCGTTCCGATAACACCTGCCAACCCAAGCCAGGCTCGCGACAGTTCTTCGAAGACCATCGCAAACGTGGTGAAGTCAACATCCCCGCCGCCATACTGCTCGGGCACATTCAGCCCAAATAGCCCAATCTTCTGCATCTGGGCCACCAGTTCGTGTGGATATTCGTTGCGATGTTCCAGATCGGAGGCAACTGGAATTACCTCCCGCTCCACGAACTGCCGGACGGTGTTGACGATCAATTCCTGTTCAGCGGTCAAGCTGCGCATGACGGCCCCTCCTGGGAGTCGCTGGTTACCAGATGTACCGCCCAGCAGAGATGAGAGCGTCCGCAATATTCTCGCGAAGCGCAATGGTGTTGATCGGGCGCTGCGTAGAAAGTCGCAACGCTGCTTCCCAAACCTGCACATCTGCGTTCTTATCTGCCAGCACGCCGACAAGATTCCGGGCGTTCACGGCAATTCGATCGGCGGCATCGTAAGCATACAGGGTCGCAATGTCGCATGGGACTTTGGCTTTCGCTTCACCTTGCACAGAGATCAACTTTCGGGTCCGCAGCCAAACTGACTCCATGGTATAGAGATCGATCAATATGTCCGCAGCCAAGGCCAGGACCTCTTGCTGCTCTCTGACATCCTCGCCGAAACTGCGCGCTATGGCGTGAAGTACTGCAACTGCCGTTCGCTTCGCTCCGGCAACCTTGGAGACTGCAGAGCCAGCCGGCTGTCCGTCAGCACTGCCGTTCGCGTCTTGCAGAATATTTTGAAAAGCGGCTTCCAGACTGCCATCAGCGGCGCTCTTCAACAACCGTGTGGTGATGACCATGCGGTTGATCTCATTGGTGCCTTCATAGATCCGGGTAATGCGTGCATCACGCACGATGCGCTCAGCAGGATAGTCCTTGGAGTATCCATAACCGCCATAGGTTTGGAGCGCTTCATCCGCAACATATCCGAGCGCCTCGCTGGTCCAGACCTTGATGATGGAGCACTCCACGGCAAACTGCTCGATCACCTTCATGACCTGCATGGGCTGATTCTGGTCAATAGCTTCCAGCGCTCGGTCTACCATGCCGACAGTCCTGAAGGTAATGGCATCGCCGACATAGCAACGAACGGCCATCTCCGCCAATTTGCGTTTAATCAATCCAAAGCTGGAGATGGCGCGTCCAAATTGATGCCGCTCGCTCGCATAGGAAATTGCATGATTCAGCGCAATCTTGGCCAATCCAATGTTGCGATTACCCAGTTTCAATCGGCCGAAATTCAGCGTATTAAAGGCAATCACATGACCGCGGCCGATCTCACCCAGCACGTTTTCCGCGGGTACCGGGCAATCTTCCAAGGTAATCGCAGTGGTTGAACTGCCATCCAGCCCGAATTTCTTTTCATCATGGCCACTGATCAGGCCTGGGCCACGCTCCACAATGAACGCTGTGAACTTCTCGCCATCCACCTTGGCAAACACGATGAAGACGTCGGCGATTCCGCCGTTGGTGATCCACATCTTTTGCCCACGAAGGACAAAGTGCTTGCCATCGGCGGACACCGTTGCTTTGGTCTTGGCCGCCAGCGCGTCAGAGCCTGAGCCGGGCTCGGTCAGGCAGAATGCCGCCACCATTTCGCCGCTGGCAATTCGAGGCAGATACTTCGCGCGCTGCTCCGGCGTCCCAAAATAAACAATGGGCAAGGTGCCGATTCCGGTATGCGCGCTGACCGTAGCTGCAAACGATGCATTCAGCGCCATCTGCTCGGAGATAAGCGCAGAACTGACTTTATCGAGACCGAGTCCTCCGTACTGCTCCGGTATATCGGCCCGCAACAAATCCAGATCGCCTGCCTGGCGTAGCAGTTTTCTGGTGACCGACCAGTCTTTTGAGTAAAGCTGCTCTGCCTGCGGCAACACTTCATCGCGCATGAACTGTTCGGCAGTGCGGGCAAATAGCTGCTGCTCTTCGCTGATGTCTTCCTTGGTAAAAATCTCTTCGGGAGCTTGTTCCGTGAATAGAAAACTACCGCTCTTCGAGGGTGTCTTGAGTGTCGCCTGGCTCAATTCGCTGGCCTCCTTTGGAATTCAGCAATGGTGCGTGAGAAGATGGGCTGCACGGGCAATAACTATATCAAGGTTCGACCCTGCACGGACCGGCAGAGATCAACCTATGGCGATGTTCGTACATCTCACCGCGGAGAAGACACACATGGTAAGAAACCCTGTGGGTGTCCGATATGCCAGCGCGGAGATTACGGCGCTCGGCGCATTCGCGAAAAATATGAATCGTAAAGAAGCTGCTGGCTACTGGCTTCTAGCTATGAGTACTTAGCCGTTAGTTCTTAGCCATTAGCTGTGCCAACCTGTCTTTTTTTGCCGGCCTGGATTCCCGTTCCGCGTAGAAGTGCAATATCTAGCGATGTGAAGCTGCGATTGCTGCCTGCATTCGGTCCAAGGCTAACTGCTCCAGAGCATCCTGGTATTCGCTTTTCAGCCGAGCCACAAATTCACCGACGTCTACAATCTTTTTGACCGCACCAATGCCCTGGCCAGAGCCCCAGATGTCGCGCCACGTCTTGGCTTTGCCGCCCGCATCGGCAAAATTCATCTTCGACGGATCGGCTTGCGGCAGGTTCTCCGGATCCAAACCGGCGCGGGTGACCGACGGTTTCAGGTAATTGCCATGAACACCGGTAAAGAAGTTGGTGTAAACAATGTCGGCGGCATTCGAATCCACGATCATCTGCTTGTACGCTTCCGATGCATTGGCCTCGCGGGTGGCGATGAATGCGGAGCCTATGTATCCAAGATCGGCGCCCATTGCGCGAGCAGCAAGCACGGCGCGGCCTGTAGCAATTGCTCCGGAGAGCACCAGCGGCCCATCGAACCACTCGCGGATCTCCTGGACCAGCGCAAACGGTGAAGTTGTACCGGCGTGACCGCCAGCCCCAGCAGCAACAGCAATCAGCCCATCCGCTCCTTTATCAATCGCCTTGTGGGCAAAGGTATTGTTGATGATGTCGTGCAACACGATGCCGCCATAAGAGTGGACGGCCTGGTTCACATCCTCGCGCGCCCCGAGCGAGGTAATCACAATCGGGACGCGGTACTTGACGCACAGGCCAAGGTCAAAGACCAGCCGGTCATTCGATTTGTGGACAATCAGGTTGACGGCGAAGGGCGCTGAAGGAAAATCAGGATTGGCTACATCATGCGTTTCTAATTCTTCCTGGATGCGCTTCAGCCACTTCTCCAGCTCTTCCGCCGGACGCGCATTGAGCGCCGGGAAACTGCCTACAATGCCGGCTTTGCATTGCGCGATCACCAGATCGGGCACTGAGATGATAAACATGGGCGCCCCGATCACCGGCAACGCCAGGCGATCGGCAAGTATGGATGGAAGGCTCAAATTTTTCTCCGTTGAATCAAGTTCACTAGCTTATGCGCAAGGTGCAACCATCGCAAGGGCGCGAGTTAGCGATAAACGTACAAGGCATTTCCATCGGGATCATGAAATTCACTCTTGCTTGCCGGATAGTGCGACTCACGCAGGATGGTCCGCAGACCGGGAAGCCTGGGGCAAGAAAATTGGACGATGCCAGGCACACAGCAGACACGTGTACACGAACCAATTTTGCCGGAAAGAAATCCTTCCAAGGTCAGCGCCTCGTAGGCATTCAATACAGTGTTGCGGGAAATGCCAAGCATCTTCGCCAGCAGACGGGTGGAGGGCAGCCTGCATTCTGCGGGAAGCTCTCCCTTAAGGATTGCCTGCCGCAGGCAGCCGTACAATTGACGATGCAACGGCTCAGCCGACGTTCGGTCCATCGTGAACTTCGGCAGAAAAGGCTTGGCTACACGCTTCAAAGTGGTACCCCCGACCAGCGAAAATGGCTCTTTTCATAGTCGCATTTTTGTAGCATCCTACGCAAAGCCCGAAAGGGGTAGCCCATCGCACCCCCACAGAGCTAGCGCGCGGATTCGAGGAGGAAAAATGTTTTCCAGTGGTAATGTCACCGTGTATGTTTCGAATATGGATGCTGCCGTCCGCTTTTACAGCGAAACTCTTGGCCTGAAGCTTGCTTATCGCTTTGGCGATCACTGGGCCTCTGTCGAAGTTGGAAAGGGACTCACCATAGGCCTTCATCCCGCTTCAACACAGTCTCCCGCCGGCAAGAAAGGCTCCATGACGATTGGTCTGGAGTTGTCTGGCTCCATCCAGGATGCGGTCAAAGCGCTGGAAGCAAAAGGCGTACGCTTTCTCGGTCCAATCAATGAGGCCAAAGCCGGCTCCTTCGCTGCTTTCGAAGATCCCGACGGTAACCTCTTATACCTGGCAGAACTCAAATGGAGCCACGTGGAACAGGGCGAGGGCCAATATCAGCGGGCATAGATAGCGACAGCAGACCTACCGGATGCCGAGGAGTACAGCAAGATAGGTGCGAACTTTAGAGAGAAGGCCAGCCTCGGCCTTAGAGTGAAATTCAGCCCTACGGCTATTCCAATCAAGACTCTTAAGCTGATCCACGAGGACGGCACCCTCAACCCGGTCCAGGGTGAGAGGTAAAGCAAAGGGATAGGGTTTGCGCTTGCTGGTCAAAGGGCAGACCACGGCCAAACCGGAAGCGTGGTTGTAGCGCTGATCGGTGATCACGAGGGCAGGGCGACGTTTTGCCTGCTCACGCCCCACTTGAGGGTCAAAGTCGAGGAGAATGATGTCGCCGGCCTCAGGGACGTAAGCATTCACCATTCGACGGTTTCCTTCCCAACTTCGAGTTTGGTTGAAACCTCGCCGTAGCGGTTCTCCGGTGTGATCTGAGCAATGAGCTTACTCAGACTAGGCACTGGCGTAATGCGACGTAACTCTATGTGATCTTCGGTAGTCTCGATTTCGAGAAAATCCCCCTCTTTCATGCGCGCTTTCTGGGCGGCGGGCTTAGGAATGCGTATTGCTAAACTGTTGCCCCACTTAACAATTTGTGCCTTCATAAAAATCTTCTCCGTAGATACACAGTATATACTGAAGTAGCTACCGCGTATATACAAACAAAAGAACCGTCTTCCCAACCCACGGAAAAAAGCACAACGACTGGGCGCTAACCTATGAGCAAAAAGAATTCATCGACAAAAGCCGGATCGAAGAACGCGAAGCATGCTACGAAATCGAGCGCCAACTCCAAGAACAAGATGAGAATGATGGATGAGAATCGCCAATCCGGAACCAAGGGCACAGGTAGTTCCGGCACCACTAAGTAATTCTTTGCTGCATCGTCTGTATAGTTTTCGCCACCCCAGCAAGCCCAAACCGGGGCTTGTTGAGGACTGGTCCCGCACTGAGGGGCTTACAACTATTCCACTCCCTTCAGGAGTTGGATTGATTCAACTCGTGCACAGAGGCACCTTGCATAGTCAAGGCTTAGTTTGCCTGTGCCAACGCAGTCGCCCTATTGATTTGAACTTGGATATGCCGAGAGCACCGCGTTCGTTGCGAGACTTTGACCCTGGAGCCGTTAGAGCTGCAACGACTCGCTCCCTATCGGCTTCATACATCTCCACAGCGTCGAAATTCTCATCCAGTAGCACCATCAATACGGCATCCCACTCTTTGTTAATTTGAATCGTGCTAAGTCGCTGTCCAGGTTTGCAGTCCTTTAGAAGACAACGGCCCTTCACCTGAATCCTGCGACATGAGCCGTCTTTCAGATGCTCAATTGCATCGTATCCCTCGTTCCTTGCGGGAGTTAACTCCATATTGAGCATTCGGGCTGCTTCGTACTCAGCGATCTCTCCGGTGATGCCGAGTGGCTTGGCAGTAAGAACTCTGTACTCTCTAGCGAGTTTCTTCGCGTCATGAGGGATAGTCATTATGCGATCGTCTGTGCTCATCCGAACAATTCCTCAAAGATTTCAGCATCATGATATTTGAGTCGCTCCGCGAATTCATTCACGTAAAACATATCCGGTGAAAACCGCTGAGCTCTGACGCGGATAGAGAACTTCGGGGTCTCCCTGTTTAGATCGAAAAGCACCAGACCCACACCGAACAACATCGATAGTGATTCAAGCCGGCTCTGGTCCTCTTCAGTCAGCGTAGTAGGCATCGCGATATATGTCTTCGTTGAGAACAACCTGTAGGCTACAGCCTGTCCAAACGCGACTACAGGGGCCTGAGGATCAATCTTGATCTCGGCGGACACGATTTCTTTTGGGAATTTGATCAAATTGCTCGCAAGCGGCTTGTAGACACCAACAACATCCGGCGTTCCCCATTTTGACTTCAGACCGGCCCCACCGAGTGACGAAACAACTGTGACTTCGTCCAAGTCGTTTTTTAGCCACTCGGCAAACGGTTCATAAAAATCTGCCTCTTTTACTTTCACTCCAGTCGAAGCGATCTGTTCTGTGCTTCCAACGACAACTGTTTCGTTTTGGTCTTTACGAACTGGCGTAAAGAGGCCACGACTAGGCTTTGCTATCTCATTGGGGAACAGGGCATCGAGATTCCATACAGATCCATGGATTGTGTTTTTTGGAGTCTCAGGATGTTGCTGGCTAATCGCATCCACCAAGACACTGTATCGTATGCCACCAGGGTTCGCTGCGATTATGGATTTTGCCAGATCCCTGATCTGCTGGCCGCCCAGTTTTGCCATTTGCGAATAATAAATGTCCTGTATTCGAGAGCACAACAGGGAGAAACTGGATGCCGCGTCTTATGGATTATCTTTGAGGGACGCAATGATGACTCTTGCAGTTCCACGGCTTTGTGCACACGTTCGGGAACATAGTTGCCGCCCAAACTCAGCGGTTACTACGTCGAGGCTGAGTTCACCTACCCCTCGTGTTCCCGGCCCCACATATTTAACCTTCCACGAACGCTTTCAGCCGGGACAGCGCCTGGTCCCATTGCTCAGAGACAAGATCGAGATATTCCTTAATTTCCTGGATCGGCACGGGATCGAATTGGAACCGGCTTTCGCGGCCCGCTCGAACGCTGTGCACGATTCCGGCGTTCTCCAACACGCGAAGATGCTTGGTGATCGCCTGGCGGGTCAGCCTTGATCCCTCGGTCAACTGAGAGATGGAACACGGCTGCCCGCTGCAGAGTCTGGCAACCAGCGCCAGCCGCGTGTTGTCACCCAGCGCAGCGAAGACGGGTGCATGGGCCCGCCGTTTAGGGGCCATCCGGCTACGCCGCTTGGGCAACATGGGCCTCGATGTTCTTCATTTGCTCGGTCCAACCACCGTCATTCATGCGGAAGGCTTCGAGGCGGCGTCCGGCAGGAATCTTGTCGAAGCCGGACTCGGTGAGCACAAGCAGAGTTCCGTTCGCAGTCTTCTCCAGCCTGAACTCAACGAGCGTGGGCGGCTCGTTCGAATAATCTACTTTGGGATCGATGGCATAAGGATGCCAGGTGAAGGAAAAGAGCCGTTCGGGCTCCACTTTCTGGACGACGGCCTCCCATTTAAGGTGTTCGTAGCCAGGATAAGTAATTTGGCCCCGCGATACCTGGCCCGGTACGAATGGGCCCTCCAGTTTCACCCGAAACCACTGGCCAAACTCACGGTAATCCGTCAGCGCACGCCAGACGCGCGAAACCGGCGCCTTGAGTTCAATCCGCTTCTCGATACGATCATTCATCTTATGCAACCTTCAGGTTGCACAATAGCGTATCCTAAAAATAATTGCAACCTTTTGGTTGCTCTTTTTGCCCGATTGACAGTTCCGCCGGAGCGCCATAGGCTTTCAGTCAACAACGGCGAAACCTTATGTCTACTCTCTTCAGCCGCCCAGGATTCCTTCGGCCCATAAATTGTGCGGCCACGCGTTTAATCTTCGCAGTTCTTTTGCTGGCTACGGCAGCTGTGCCGCAAGCTGCGGCCCCGGCGAATTCTCAGCGCTATCTTGATGACATCAAGGCCCTGACCACTCCAGCGATGGAAGGCCGGGGCGATGGCACCAAGGGTCTTACACGGGCCGCGCATTTGATTGAGCAACGGTTCAAGAGTCTGGGACTGGAGCCAGCGGGCACAAACTCCTACTTTCAGCCGTTCACGGTGATCACCGGAGCGCGGCTTAAGGGAGCCAACCGCTTCCATGCTCAAACCGGTAATTCCAGGATTGACTTAAAGCTGTATGACGATTTTGTCCCTTTCAGCTTTTCTTCCAGTGGTCCGGTCAGCGGCCCAGTTGTATTCGTGGGTTACGGCGCCTCGGCCAATGAACTCGGCTATGACGATTACGGCAAGATTGACGTTAAAGACAAAATCGTGGTTGCACTCCGGTACGAACCGCCGGGCTTTGCCGGCAAGAGCGGCGTCCACGGCCTGACCCAGCACTCACAATTGGTTGCCAAGGCCATTAACGCGCGGAACCACGGCGCGAAGGCCCTGGTGCTGATCAATGGGAAGCTTCCCCAAGGAGAACAAGATGAGTTGATCCACTTTGGCAGCCTGGATGGCCCGGAAAATACCGGCATCCTGCTTGTCCAGGTGAAAAATGAAGTGGCGGACAAGTGGTTTCAGCAGGCCGGAAAATCATTGGTCGGAATACAAGAACAGATCAACCGATCGTCCGAGCCTAGTTCCTATGCGTTTCCAGAAGACCTGCGCCTTTCTCTGGAGGTCAACATCGAGACCCTCCGCGCCACGGTTAACAATGTCCTGGCGTATCTTCCTGGGGAAACGGATGAGTACATGATCGTAGGCGCTCATTATGACCACCTTGGACGCGGCGATTCCCACTCGCTTGCTCCTTCACAACTCGGACAGATCCATCCTGGCGCCGACGACAATGCCTCCGGCACCGCCGGCGTCCTGGAACTCGCCCGGCAACTCGCTCCGATGAAGGGCAAGCTCCATCGCGGCATCCTCTTCGCCTCGTTTGCCGGTGAAGAGCTGGGGCTGCTCGGCTCGGCCGCATGGGTCAAAGAACCAACCCGCCCGCTCGATAAAGCGGTGGCCATGCTGAACATGGATATGATTGGCCGCATCAAGGATGACAAGATCTACATTGGAGGAGTCGGAACTGGCTCCACTTTTCAGTCTGTGCTCGATCAGGCCCAAAATGGCTCCGGCTTCAAGATCGAGTACTCGGCGGGCGGCTACTCTTCCAGCGACCATACCTCTTTCGTAACCAAACATGTTCCCGTTCTCTTCTTTTTCTCCGGGCTCCACTCCGATTACCACAAACCCTCAGACACCTGGGACAAGATCAATCCCAATGACGCGGTGCGCCTGCTCAATCTCATCTCGAATGTCTCCCGGCAGATCGCCTCTGCGCCGGAGCGGCCAACCTTTATTACCGTAGTGGAAGACAAGCCAACCACCGGCAGCGCGGGTGGCGGTGGTTACGGACCGTACTTCGGCTCCATCCCCGACTTCGGCCAGGTGGAAAATGGAGTGAAATTTTCTGACGTTAAACCGGGATCGCCCGCAGCCAAGGCAGGGCTCAAGGCCGGTGATGTACTGGTCCAATTTGGCGACAGCCCAATCAAGAACCTGTATGACTTCACCGACGCCCTGCGCCGCAGCAAAGTAGGAGATGTGGTTGAGGTAAAGGTGCTGCGCGAGGGACAGCCCGTTAACGCAACCGTAACGCTCGAACAACGAAAATAATAATTGCACGGGACCGCTGTTTTATTTCTTTGTCGCCGTGACCTTCACCACTAAAGTCTCCGGCGCGCCAGCAATACTGGAATATGCTTCGCTTTCGATCCGTTCCGGAGACACACTCCGGGTGGCGCTCCTTATTCCGACTCTAATTCCCTGGACGAGAAGCTCTCCGCGAAAAACTAGCACATCTCCCTCGAATTTCCCTGTCTCCACGACACACCCTGGGAGGTCGTTGACAAATAGATATTGTTTGTAGGTGTTCTCCTGCAGGTCCCAGGTGATCACCAGCAGCCCTTCAAAGTCTCCTACTGGCCCCTTCGAGTGGAAGGAATTCACCAGCGAATTGCCGCCGGGTCCCAGCTTGCTTGTGTAAACGCCGGAATTTCTACCGCCTTTGGAATAATCTTCCGTGTAGTTCCACTCGCCCAGGTAAAATTTCAGGCGCTGCATCTCCGCCGCGCCGGGCTTTGGCGCTGCAGCCTTTTCTGCGGGCTTTTCCATGGGCTTCTCTTGCCATGCTGCTGTGGCTGCCGGCATTACTGCGGCAAGCAACATCACCGCAAGAATCACCGCCAATTCCCAGTTCTTATTCATCGTTGATCTCCTTAAGCTGAACTGCCGTTTTATTTGTCAAGAACCATAACGTATCAGAACCATTGACGTATCAGTTGCAAACGCTCCTCCTAATCTTTTAGGCTGTCGGCAGAAACCTATGTCCAAACTGCATTTCTTTCTATCTTTGCTGCTGTTTTTTGGAATCACCCCAGTCATAACGGGACAGACGGAGCAGCAGACCAACTCATCTCTGGCCCTGCCTTCTGAAAAGCATCTGCGTAACGTGCGCCAGCTTACCTTTGGCGGGCAGAATGCTGAGGCATACTTCTCTGCAGACGATCGCTCTCTGATCTTCCAGCATCAGGGCGCTGACGTTCCCTGCGACCAGATCTACACCATCCCCGTAGATACGCCGGATGGAAAACCGGCCAAACCCGTCCTGGTAAGCACCGGCCAAGGACGCACAACATGCAGCTATTTCTTCCCTGCGGGGAATCGGATCCTCTTCTCCTCCACCCATGCCGCTGCCGCTGCTTGCCCGCCCAAGCCTGACTACTCCCGAGGTTATGTTTGGCCGATCTACGATACTTATGACATCTACACTGCCAAACCCGATGGCAGCGATCTCCGCCGCCTGACCAATTCACCCGGATACGATGCAGAAGCCACCATCACTCGCGACGGAAAGAAGATCGTCTTCACCTCCACACGCAATGGCGACCTGGACATCTACACCATGGATGCCGATGGCAGTCATGTTCGCCAGTTGACCCATGAGCTGGGTTACGATGGCGGGGCTTTCTTCTCTTACGATGGCAGGAAGATCGTCTATCGGGCGCAGCACCCTGTGACTCCGAAGGAGATCGCCGACTACAAAGACCTGCTCGCGCGCGGACTGATTCGCCCTGGAAACCTGGAAATCTGGGTGATGGATGCCGATGGCAAACACAAGCACCAGGTGACCCATAACGGCGCGGCCAACTTTGCTCCTTACTTTCATCCTGACGGCAAGCGCATCATTTTTGCCTCGAACATGGCCGATCCCAGCAACGCCCGCGACTTTGACCTCTACATCATCAATGAAGACGGCAGCGGCCTGGAGCGGATCACCTACCATCCAGACTTTGATGCTTTTCCCATGTTCAGCTCCGACGGGAAAAAGCTGGTGTGGGCCTCAAACCGCAACGGCACAGCACCCCATGAAACGAACATCTTCATCGCCGATTGGGCGGACTAACGCACGCAAAACCAACTTCTTACCACTGATGACGCTGATTCAACTGATTAACGCTGATAAACCAAAACCCTTTGCAACACAGCGCGGCATAGCTGCAACCAAAGAAAACCCAACGCGCACCGCGGAGGCGCGGAGACACGGAGAACAGCAAAATCAAAGTCAACACCTCAACTACAGAGCACACAACGCAGCCGAGCCGCAACCAAAAGTATCCGCTGATTTGCACAGATGTGCGCAGACAGAGGAGAATTTGGGGGTGAATTTTTCTCCGCTCCTGAGGAGGAATCCTTTTACAATGGAGGGGGAGAGAGCCTAACGTCATCCGCGATGACTCAAACTTGAGCCGTTTTGCGGGCGTGAGCGGAGCGTTGTCACCCTCGAGGTGAGCAAAGCGAGCCAAAGGGCCGCAGGCGAAATCCTGAGCGATAGCGAAGGATCTGTTCGACAATCTGCGTCATCCGCGATGACCTTAACTTTCGTGGCCTTTATTTCACTAGCTCCATCTCCGCCAAAAGCATGATAAAAAACCAGAGCTGCCAGCAGATTAGAAGTTTCCAACTGGAAATTACCAATTCATTAATACCCTACTCACTATCCCCACCCCCTGCAGATACTCCAAGGATACTGTAAGGATATTTTGAGCCAGAAAGAGCTTTGCAATCGCTAATAAAGCACTGGAACGACGGAATAGAAGAATGCCGGAATCAGGGGCCGGAATTGATCCAAGCCTTATGCTTCGCCGCTGCAGAAAATTTGCGCGAAAAAGCACGATTTCGGCGGTAAGGTTTCGATGTCCTTTGCGCCCTTTGCGTCCTTGGCGGTGAAATTCGATCACTCGTGCGCAGATTTGGCAGATCCGGCTGTACAGTTATCGCAACCGAAGTCGGTTATGTACGCTTTGGTGGCCTTCCACCATTGGGCCAGAGAGGTTTCAGAGGCATTGTCTCGCGAACTGAATTGTTCAAACTTCGTTAATACCACCTGTTTTTCGTTGCTGGAGGCGCCTTCCATGATCTGGGCGCATTGGTCGCCGCAGTCCGGTAAATTCGGGAACCGTTGCTGAAATTTTTGGACTGTCTCAGGATCGGGGGCCACCGGCAGTGCTTCCAATTCCTGGCGGACCAGCAGAGCCTTGCCGGGATCATCCAGGCCGGGGACCGACATAGCTTTGTCAACGGCTGACAGGATGCGATCGTATTCAGCTTGAAAGCCGATTTTCTCGGCCAGCAAACGAGCGGCAGCGCTCTCGTCGCCTTGAAATGTATCGTCGTTAAACACGGCTCCTTCGATGAGGAGTCCCCCTTGCACGCCGGAAATTGGAAAAGTCAACTGAAACGTTCCGCCTGGAGAAATCACCGGCCTGGATTTGGTGCCTAGTTCGCCGTTTTCCCCACAGCCTGAGTCACAGAGCAATTTGCCACCAGTCTTCACAGAACCTTTAGGAATAAGGCGCAAATTGAATGCGGTAATTCCATGCTCCGAGGTGTTCCGTACGAGAAATCTGTAATTAGGGCCGTCTTGACCTGCAAAACTGATTTGCACCGATGGAACGGCGCTCTCCAGGACAATGTCCGACGGCACGTCCTGCGCCCACGCGGAGGTGAAACAAAGGAAGCAAATGCTCAATACAGCTTTCATCTCTTCATTATAAGACGGAAGCGTGCTCCCGCAGGCAACGATAAATGATAAATGCAAAATGCAACCAGCCAGGGTCGTGGGTCAGGTCGTGGGTCTCTTTTTAGTATGGCGCTGACGGCTCCTGAATGCAGAAAGCTGAAAGACACACGCATTCAATTCTTTAATACTGCATTTACAATGACCGACTATTCTTTTGCGGACACTTGGCCTCCCCGTAATATGCTTGCGCTGCCTTCACGAAAGGAAGAATTGAATCGATGAGAATGGATCGCAGGGACCTCCTCAAAGCATTGGGCTCAACCACAGTCGCCGCCACTCTTCGCGGCGTCCTGCCGGAAACAGCTCTGGCGCAGACCGCCACCAGCAACCAACCGAGGCAGCAGGCGCCGGAACGGCTGCTCCAATCGGAGCCGGTATTGAGCCTCAACCCTGACGGAGAAGCCACCTTGGAATGGGAAACGGTCGTGCCAACCCAGGGCGCTACGATTTACCTGGGAATTCCTAATGACGAGATTTCTCTGGACTGGCCGATTTACAGCTCCAACGTACCTGTCCATGAGAAACAGGCAGACTCAAAGCATAAAGCCATTTTCGATGTGCGCGCTTATGCCACTCGTTTTGCCGCGCGCCTGTTGAGAGAAGGTGGAGCGTTTGCCTACCGTCTGGAGATTTTTGACCCGCGCCGGCCGGTCATGCGGTTTATCGACCGCCATTTTTACTTTCATGTAGAGAACGATAAATTTCGTCTCGGTCTTAACCTTGTGGAAGGCCCTTTCCTTGGCCAGATCAATAAAGAGTCAGCAACGGTGTGGTGGGTAACAGACAAGCCGTCAAGCGGCGAGGTCCGTCTCGCCGACGGCCGCAGCATTGCCAGCGAGGCCCAATCGGCCAATCGCCATGTTGTGCGTGTTACGGGCCTGCAGCCGGACAAATCGTATTCCTACCAGGTGGTGAGCCGGATTTCGGGCGATGAGGTCCGCTCCCGTTTTTACCGCCTGAAAACCGCTCCCAGCCAGCCGGAATTTTCCTTTGTTTTCACCTGCGATGGACGCACCGGAGGACTTGGCGGCGGCGATACTGCTCTGGAAGGAATCAACGGGACATCCGCACGTGCCCTGGCGACACAGATGGTCCGGCACGAACCCCACTTCTTCGTGTTTACCGGAGATCTGATCAGTGGCTACACCACGCGCGAAGATGATTTCCGCGCGCAGTTGCGCTCCTGGAAACGTATTTATGGGCCACTTTGGCGCCAAATACCAGTGTATACAGGCATGGGCAATCACGAATCTCTGCTTGATATTTTTGAGGACAATACGCAGGCGGACAAACAGGGAGAGCAGAGCGCCGAAGCTGTCTTCGCCTCCGAGTTCGTGCATCCAATGAATGGCCCGGAGCCGGAGCGTCCCGGCCTCCCGCCATACAAGGGTGCGGTCTATAGCTTTGAGTACGCCGGCTGTCACTTCGTGCAGCTCAACTCCGATTACTGGTACTCCAGCCGGCCCGAACAGCATCCCGGCAATCCTTTCGGGCGGCTGCTGCCAGGACAGCTCGATTGGTTTGAGAAAGACCTGGAACAGGCAAAGAAATCCGGCGCCCGCCACATCTTTGTTTTTGTGCATGAACCAGCCTTTCCCAACGGAGGCCATGTGCCGGATGCGCTTTGGGGAGGCGGCGAGCCCGAAGGCGTGGCGGCACGCGACCGCTTCTGGGCCGCAGCCACTCGAGCCGGCGTGACCGCTGTCTTCAGCGGACATGAGCACAACTATAGCCGTACACTGATTGACAGCCAGACACCGGTCCATTACGGTGGCGACGCCAATCCCGCCTTTGTGAAGCCCACGTGGCAGATTACCCAGGGAGCGGCCGGAGCGCCCTTCTATCCCCGTGACTTTAATGTTCCATGGAGCGGCGCGGTCAAGAAATTTGTCGCGCACACGTGGTCCTACTGTCACATAAAGGTGCGGGGGGCGCAGGTCGATTTAGAAACCTACAGTTACACCGGCGAACTGCTGGATCAAGCGCAACTGGCGTGAAAATCCATGTCTCAAATACGGCAACGCATCGGCATTGCTGATTGACCTGTCTTTCATCGACATGCTATATAGAAAGGTTTAAATCTAGTCTGTATCTCTGGGTAGAAGTGTGTTTATCTGCTTTTGGGAACAGACAAATGGTTCCGACGCGGCCAAGCCTCAACCATCGTTCTTGATGTGGAAGCGCGTTTCCGGAATTGCCGTAGGGCGTAGTTAACTCAAGTCGACAATTTCAGCTTCTCGGAGGATTTTTATGCACACCTGGCTCACAACGAGCCTCATGGGCCGCGCAGTAGCGCCTGTTCGCAGGATGATTTCCTGTAGAGCATCGGCGCTGCTGGCAATGTTTATCATCATGGCAGTGATCGTACCGATGGCTTTGGCGCAGGGACAAACGCAAACTCAATCCCAAGCCACGCCACCGCAGCAACTCGCATCGGCTGCGCATTCCCCCACTGCTCCTATCGTTCAGGAGCCCGCAGCCACTGCTGCCAGCCACAGTCCGGGCGGCGAAGCCGAACTGAAGTTGCCGGACATGTCCAAGGTTTCTTTCTTCAGCGGCAGCATTGATGGACATAAGCTTCTGGCTGTCGGCATTGTCTTCTGTTTTCTGGGCGGGCTATTCGGCCTGGTCATCTACATGCAGCTCAAGAACCTACCCGTCCATCGGGCCATGCGTGAGATTTCCGAGCTGATCTATGAGACCTGCAAGACCTATCTGACAACTCAGGGGAAATTCATCCTTATCCTGGAAGCTTTCATCGCGGTAATCATTCTGTTGTACTTCGGACTACTGCTTAAGTATGAGACTGTAAAAGTTGTCATCATTCTGCTCTTCAGCCTGGTGGGAATCGCCGGCAGTTATGGCGTGGCCTGGTTTGGCATCCGGGTCAACACCTTTGCCAACTCGCGTACCGCCTTCGCTGGACTGCGTGGCAAGCCCTACCCCATCTATGCCATTCCACTGAAGGCCGGCATGAGTATCGGCATGATGCTGATCAGCGTGGAACTGCTGATCATGTTGTGCATCCTGCTGTTCATTCCCGGTGATTACGCCGGGCCATGCTTTATCGGATTTGCCATTGGCGAATCGCTGGGCGCGGCGGCGCTGCGTATCGCCGGCGGCATCTTCACCAAGATTGCCGACATTGGCTCTGACCTGATGAAGATCGTCTTCAAAATCAAGGAAGATGACGCCCGCAATCCCGGCGTGATTGCCGACTGCACCGGCGATAACGCCGGCGATTCGGTTGGCCCCAGCGCCGACGGCTTTGAGACTTACGGCGTGACCGGAGTGGCCCTGATCACATTCATTCTTCTGGCCGTAAAAGGCGCCGATAAAGAGACTCTTCAGATCCAGCTTCTGGTCTGGATCTTTGTGATGCGCATCATGATGCTGGTAGCCAGCGCCTTTTCCTACTTTGTGAACGAAGCTTTTGCCAAAGCCCGCTACAGCAATTCCGACGAGATGAACTTTGAATCGCCGCTGACCTCGCTAGTGTGGATCACCTCTTTTGTCTCCATCGCAGCCACCTTCGTGGTGTCCAAGCTCATCATTCCTGAACTCGGCGGAGATGCAACGCTATGGTGGAAGCTTTCGTGCATCATCTCCTGCGGGACGCTCGCGGGGGCGATCATTCCCGAACTGGTGAAGGTCTTCACATCAACCGATTCTCGGCATACCAAGGAAGTTGTGACCTCATCCCAGGAAGGCGGCGCTTCGCTGAACATTCTTTCCGGACTCGTGGCCGGTAATTTCTCCGCTTATTGGCTCGGGATCAGCATTGTCATGCTCATGGGTACAGCCTTCTACTTCAGCACACTGGGGTTGGGCGCTCCGGGGACTCCCGGCGAGTGGATGCTGGCTCCGGCGGTCTTCGCCTTCGGTCTGGTGGCCTTCGGCTTCCTGGGCATGGGTCCAGTGACCATTGCCGTCGACTCCTATGGTCCCGTGACCGACAACGCCCAGTCGGTTTATGAGTTGTCTCTGATCGAGCAGGTACCCAACGTTCAGCAGGAAATCCGCAAAGACTTTGGCTTTGAGGTAAAGTTCGATCGCGCCAAGCACCTGCTGGAAGAAAATGACGGCGCTGGAAACACCTTCAAGGCCACCGCCAAGCCGGTGCTCATCGGTACGGCCGTGGTGGGCGCTACGACCATGATTTTCTCCATCATCATGAAGCTCACCGACGGGTTAAAGGACGTCAAGGGTAAAGAGAGCCTCTCTTTGCTCCACGCGCCCTTTGTACTGGGCCTGATTACCGGTGGCGCGATCATCTACTGGTTTACCGGCGCATCCATCCAGGCTGTAACTACGGGCGCTTACCGGGCGGTGGAGTTCATCAAGAAGAACATTCGCCTGGAAGGCGTGGAGAAGGCCTCGGTCGCCGACAGCAAGAAGGTGGTGGAGATCTGCACCAAGTATGCGCAGAAAGGAATGTTCAATATCTTCCTGACTGTGTTTTTCGCCACCTTGGCCTTTGCCTTTGTGGAGCCTTACTTCTTTATCGGCTATTTGATCTCCATCGCGATCTTCGGCCTTTACCAGGCGATCTTCATGGCCAATGCCGGCGGGGCCTGGGACAATGCCAAGAAAATCGTGGAGGTGGAATTGAAGCAGAAAGGTACACCCCTGCACGACGCAACCGTGGTGGGTGATACCGTGGGCGATCCTTTCAAAGACACTTCCTCTGTGGCTTTGAATCCGATCATCAAGTTCACAACCCTGTTCGGATTGCTGGCTGTAGAGCTGGCCGTACAGCTTACAAAAGATCAAGGCGCGTCTATCAGCCATATCCTGGCTTTGGTCTTCTTCCTGGTTTCAATGTTCTTTGTGTGGCGCTCGTTCTACGGAATGAGCATCGGCGCACAAAAAGCCTCCGCATAGGTTTCAATCAACAAAAGCCCGCCACCAGGCGGGCTTTTTCTTTAAAGGGGATGCGGAGGACTGGGAAGAGGAAGAGGTTTGGGGGCCTTAGGAGTGCCCTCTTTCATTTTGTCTTTTACTTTCTTGGCCAGCTTTTCAACTTCTTCCGCTTTCTTTACTACGTCCAAAGAAAGTGTGTTTTCATCAGTTTTCTCGACCGCGGATTTCAACTCAGACGCGAGTTGAAAGAGCTTTTGGGTGTCCTCACGTATTTCGTTTTGTCTCTTCTTATTGGCCTCATGGAAGCGCCGGTCTTCCATATCCTGTTCGATCTGGGAAGGGGATTGCGGTTGTTGAACAGAATGCAGGGCCTGTATTGAATGAAACCCCAGTCCTATTAGCGGCAATAATATTGCAAAGGCAAGAATGATTGTTCTAAGCACAAATGACCTCTTGTACTGGCAAGTGCTGTGATTATAAACAGTTCTCTTGGTCAGATATAATCGCGCATCAGTAGCATGGAACCAAAAATCCAAGATCTAGTACACGACTGGCATGATGACCTGATCTGGTGGGCACGGCACGATGTTCCCAGACTGATTGTGATCTTTGTACTGGCTTTTATTTTCATTCGCATCCTGGGCATTGTTACTCGAAAGGTGGTTGAGTTCAGCAAGAAAAACCAGGCAGCCAGCCTGCGCGCGCAGCAGGTACAAACTGTTGTAGGAGTGATTCACAGCATCGGTGTATTTGTTATTGTCTTCATCACCCTGCTCCAGATATTGCCGGTTTTTGGCATCCATATCGAGCCTCTGCTGGCCAGCGCTGGCATTGCCGGAATCGCGATTGGCTTTGGGGCCCAGACCTTGGTAAAAGACGTGATCAATGGTTTCTTCATTCTGGTGGAAAACCAGTTCGATGTGGGCGACACCATCCGGGTTGCGGGGGTCCAGGGAACGGTGGAAGAGATCACCATGCGCCGTACGACCTTGCGTGATGCCGATGGCACGCTCCATGTTGTTCCTAACGGCAACATCCAGATCGTAAGCAATATGACTCGGGACTGGTCGCAGATAGCTCTGCACATAGCTGTCGACTACAACGAGAACAGCGACAAGGTGGTCCAGACGCTACGCGAGGTAGCGCAGTCCTTTTACAATGACCCGGCCTTTCACGAAGATGCAGTCGCGGCTCCCGAAGTTCCCGGCATTGAGCGGGTGACCGGACAAGAGGTTGACTATCTCATGCTGGCGAAGGTCCGTCCGGGAAAGCAATACGGAGCTGCACGCGAGCTGCGACGGCTGATCAAAAGTGCTTTTGAGCAAAACAATATCAAGGCCGGCACGCCGGCGCAGGTGTATATCGGACAACTGCCAACTTCGAAAACATAAAGGGAGAATTTATGGACCTTGGACTCAAAGGGCGGGGTGTGATTGTGGCGGCATCCAGCCAGGGTATGGGGAGAGCTGCTGCGGAGTTGTTCGCCCGCGAAGGCGCACAGGTCGCCATGTGTGCAAGGACCGAAAAACCCCTCCACGAAGCAGCAGACCAGATACGGGGAGAGACCGGCGCCGAAATCTATGCTGAGGCGCTTGACGTAACGGATGGCCCGGCCGTCCAGCGGTTCGTCGAGCAGGCCGCCAAGCGATTTGGCCGAATCGACGTTTGTGTCGCCAACGCCGGCGGGCCTCCAGCCAAGAATTTTCTTGCCATCTCTACGGATGAATGGCGTAAAGCCGTGGACCTGAATTTCCTGAGCGTTGTCCATCTGGCCAAGGCGGTCATTCCTTATATGCAGCGGCACAAATGGGGCCGGATCATCACCATTACCTCGATTTCTGTAAAGCAGCCAATCGCCGAGCTGATCATGTCGAATGCCGTACGCGCCGCCGTGGTGGGGTTAATCAAGAGCCTTTCCAATGAATTCGGCAAAGATGGGGTGCTGGTCAACAACGTTGCTCCGGGATACACCGCAACCGAACGGCTTCAGGAACTGGCAGGCGTTCGCGCCCTCGCCGCCGGCATCCCGGACGAACAGATATACCAGCAATGGGCAGCGGAGATTCCGGTAAGGCGTCTTGCTGATCCTAAAGAAGTTGCGGATGTTATCGTCTGGCTGGCCTCCGAGCGCGCCTCTTATATCACCGGCCAAACCGTGCTTGTCGACGGCGGCATTTATCGCGGCCTGTGATCACGCACCTGAACATCTAACCTGGACCTGAAGGCATCTTAGTTGCTGGATGCTTCTTCTCGGCGTTTGCTTGATGATCGGCGTGATCGGCTGTGGTGTGTGGTACTGCCTCTCGACACGTCATAACAGCCGAAGGGCGGTACAGGCGCTTCGCTGGATTGAGGCGGCCCTGGCTGGCCAGGGACATGTGATTGGAATCCGGAGAATGGCCTCATCTCGATTCAGCGTACCTCTGCGCCTTAAATCGGGCGTGTTTCATCGGGCCTGGATGCTGGTGGAGCTTGCGCCCCGTGAATTGCCCCTGACATGGTTCCTGAGCAGAATCAGGAAGCGCCAAGACTTGCTGATTTTCCAGGCTGATCTTGACCTGCCTCCATCTTTTTCGCTCGACGTTCACCATCTCCGCTGGTTCGCCCGCAGCAGCAGAAAAACATCTTTCGATAACTCCCGCTGGAACTTTGAGCGGCCACAGCCATTTGTAATGAGCACACGCATAGACTGGCAGAGGGAAATCTCTTCGGCCATGACTTCACTGGCTGGAACCACCAACCGTGAGTTTTTGAACATTAATTTCCAGAGAAAGTCTCCTCACTTTTCCGTGACCCTGCCTCTAGAAGCAATCGCTCCTACCTCTCCGGTACGCAACTGCATGTTGGAGACGATGCAGGAGTTGGCAGGAAGATCGTCAGCTTCGTTGTTCTAATTCGAAAAACCCCTTACTGCGGATTGCGCGGATACTCGCGGAACAAACAATTGGGGAATTGAGAAACTTGGTAATTGGGTAATTTTAAGAATCACTGAGTTTCTCATCCACGCAACGCCTTTCCAAAATTAGGGATATAAAGGGCAACACTCTTCTATAGTTTGCACATTCCGGATGCTCGACAAAAATAGGGAGGAAGAACCAACGTTCCCAGGTTCTTCCCTCCAGTTTGTTTGAAAGCAAAGGTTATTTATGTTTGGCGCCTATCGGATCGATCGTGCAAAATCCTTGGGGAAGGTTGCAGAAACAGCGACCGCACACGCCAGGGTTAGCGGCGCTGCAGTTGACGCTGCTGCAAAAGTTGACGCGTCTGGGTCCTGTTGACAATGTTTTAAAGGACAAGGCCCCGGCGGAGAGGACCGTTGCCAGCATGGATGCAAAAACAACTTTTCTAAGCATCGAGTTGCTCCTTTCTATAAAGCCAGATTATTGTTTGACTGCCGCTGATGCATCATTGCCCTTGCCAGCCATGCGCTGAATGTCCGCTATGTTGGAATCGTCGAGAACGCCCGACCACACCCGCTCCACTCTTCCCTGGCTGTCAACAAGAATGGTCTGAGGTGTGAGGCGTAGCTGATAAGCGACAATATCTTTGGGGTCTGCCTGGGCGACGACAGGCATGTTGGATAGTTGATGTTGTGAAATAAAGTCCCTGGTCACGGTAGAAGAGACATCGACGCCTACCGGACGCACCATTGCAGTGTTAAGCGCTGGAATAATTTCCGACCATTTTGGCCAATTTTCAGCACAAAAGCCGCACGTAGGTGAAAAGACAAACAGCAGCACCTTTCGGGAATCTTGCCCGTACGAAACTGATAGCTGTTTACCGTCAATGTCGTGGCCGTTGAAGTCAGGCACGTGAGTACCTGCTGGAACTTCCATGGAAGGGGGTGGTTGGGAAACCTGTGCCTTTAGTTTCCGGTTCTGCTGGATGAGAGCAACATTGGTAACCAGCAGCAGGAGGCAACAGGCAGAGACTGCAATATTCCATTTCATGCGAATTCTCCGCGTGCTTCGTAAAGAGACCGGACTCTTAAGCGGGTAGCATTCTATCAAATATCGTGCATGCGGGTTTTTGGCTTGGTCTTCAAAAACTGAAAGCTCGCGTTTTGACGCGGAATTTACGGCGTTTTCGCCATAAATTACACAAGTATTACAAACATCTCTCGACTTGCCTGATAGCTTGGTGATCCAATCTATTGACGGTTGAATATGTTCACGAGTCAGGAGCAATGATGGGTCTTATGCAGCCGCAGGACAGAACGTTCAAGGAACACATCCGCTGGATCACCGCATTTTTTATGGTGGTATTTCACATCGGGGCCGTTGCCGCGCTCTTCATGTTCAGTTGGAAGGCAGTGGCATTGGCGGCATTCTTGTGGTGGGTCTCCGGAAGCCTGGGAATCGGGATGGGATATCATCGGCTGCTCACGCATCGAGGCTTTAAGACTTACAAATGGGTGGAATATTTTCTGACAATCTGCGCGACTCTGGCGCTTGAAGGCGGACCATTCTTCTGGGTCGCTATCCACCGCGTCCATCATCAGAACACCGATAAAGAGGGCGATCCTCACTCTCCTCAGGATGGCGGTTTTTGGTCCCACATGGGTTGGATCATCACCGGACGGGAAATGCACAATCGGTCGCCCGAGCTTTTGCCTTATGTCCCCGATCTTCGCAAAGATAAATTCCACGCTTTCATCAGCCAATGGCACTGGGTTCCAATTACGGTGCTGGGCATTGCCCTGTTTGCCATAGCTGGACTGCCGTATTTGATGTGGGGCATCTTCTTCCGTACCACCATCGGGCTGCATGCAACGTGGCTGGTAAATTCCGCCACGCACATGTGGGGATCGCGGCGTTTTCTGACACAGGATACCTCCAAAAACAGCTTCTGGGTCGCCATACTAACCTTTGGCGAAGGCTGGCATAACAATCACCACGCCCATCCACAAGCAGCCCGCCATGGTCTTACCTGGTATGAGGTTGACGTGAATTGGTACGGAATCGCGGCACTGCGTATGCTGGGCCTTGCCTGGGACATCAAGCTGACGAAGCTCAAGAAAGCAACAGAAAAAACCCTGGAGTCACAGCCCGCTATCTCTGCCGAACAGCTTGCGCCTTTCGCTTCCGGCGACGATTAGGGATTAATCCAAATGATTGGCTGGGCTTGGGTGAAAGAGCGGGCCGCCGATCATCAGACCTGCCGATCTTCCTTGGTCTCCTAGCGGCTTTCTCCACTACAATTTTCATGTAGGCCGCCATGCGCATTACCAGCCGTGCCAAGACGATTGCATTTTTCATTACGCTGGGATCCTGCCTGGTTGCTTTGGCGGTCGCACTCAGCGTCAGTTGGACGATCCTAAGCTGGCGCGCGGTCGTGCCGCTGGTACTTGGCATTATCTTCTTTGGGCTCATCATCGCAGGCGTAGTGTTGAACACAATCTTCCTGGTGCGTGAAATCCGGCGCAATGAACAGCAGGACAGCTTCTTGAACGCCGTAACCCACGAACTCAAAACTCCCATTACCTCCATCCGGCTTTATCTGGAAACGCTGGAGCGGCGGCAAGTGGATGACACGCAGCGTCGCGACTTCTACCGGGTGATGCTCGAAGACACCGACCGCCTCCTTGGTACTGTAGAGCAAGTGCTGAAAGCCGGTGAAGTCCGCAACGGCCGGGCCAAGAAGAATTGGCGCGAGGTGGATTTCTCCACGATGATGCGGGACACCGTGGAACTCGCGCTCTTGCGCCACGGTCTGCCTCCGAATGCGCTGCGCTTCATCGCCGAGCCTCCTAGTGACATCACCGTGATGGGAAATCCTGAGGAGCTTCGCACGGCAATTGCCAACCTTCTTGAGAATGCCGTAAAGTACTCCGGCAAGGACCCGGAAATCATTGTGGATGTCGAGACCTCTGATATGGATACCGTGTTGGTGCGCATCCGCGATAACGGCGTCGGCATCTCCCGTCCGGAATTGAAGCGTATCTTCAAACGTTTCTATCGCGTTCGCAATCACGCTACAGAACAGGTAAAGGGGACCGGTTTGGGGCTTTTTATTGTGCGCTCGATCGCCCGCAGGCATGGCGGAGAGGCGTTCGCCGAGAGTGAAGGCGAAGGCCATGGCAGTACCTTTACCATCCGTTTTCCAAGGATCTATCGCGTATGAGCCGGATCCTGGTGGTGGAAGATGAAGCGCATATCGCGCAAGGACTGCGTTTCAATCTTGAGGCCGAAGGTTATTCGGTCGATGTTACGGACAACGGCGAAGACGCCCTGCTGCGTCTTTTAACAGACGACAAGAGCTTCGACGCTGTGGTGCTTGATGTGATGCTGCCCGGCAAGGACGGATTCTCGGTCGCCCGCGAGCTGCGCGAGTCAAAGAACTACATTCCAGTGCTTATGCTGACGGCCCGCGGTCGCCCCGAGGACGTGCTCCAGGGCTTCGAATCGGGCGCTGACGACTACTTGCCCAAACCATTCAACCTGGACATCTTGATCGCGCGGATCAAAAGTCTGTTGCGCCGCAAAAACTGGCTGCGCGACACCGAGGCACCCATCGCCTCGTCCAGCGACTCGCCGGACGTTTTCGGTTTTGATGGCAAGGTCGTTGACTTTCAAAAGTTACAATTGCGGACCGGCAGCCAGGTCTTCCAACTCACGCTGATGGAAGTAGAGTTGCTTCGCTACCTGATTCAGAACAGTGGCCGCCCTGTCTCTCGCAAGTCCATCCTGGAGAAGGTTTGGGACCTGCGCGAGGACACCGATACACGTGCCATCGATAACTTCATCGTGCGCCTTCGCCGGTACATCGAAAAAGAGCCCTCTAAACCCCGGCACCTGCTTACCGTCCGGGGTCTCGGCTATGAGTTTGTGCCCGAACCCAAAGATTGAGACCGGGAGATCGAAAAGTGGTACGTCTGCGACGAACACCACGGCCGGTACGCTGTGGCGTTCGCCAAGATCTGATTTCACTTTTGCGCGCGCTGCTTGATGGCCTCAGCGGACCGGCGTTGAAGCTCTTCGCCGGAAACGTCTTCGACGTGTGTGCCGATCCACCAAGTTATTCCATTTGAATCTTTGACTCCGCAGTTCCGGTCACCATAAAACTGGTCCGCAGGCGCCATTTGAGAAGTTGCGCCCGCTTCCAGCGCTTTCTTGTAGGTTGTATCCACCGAGGGAACATAGACGTAGATGCCGGCAGGAAGCGATGGCCACTGTTCGTTGCCTTGTCCCATCATGACCCTTGAATCGCCGATCTTCAGATCGGCATGCATGATCGTGCCATCGGGTGTGCGGGAGACATGCATTTCCTTTGCATCGAACACTTTCTTCAGGAACTGCAGCTCCTTTTCGCCATCCGGGACAATCAGGTAAGGAATCACGCTTTGTGTGTCAGCGGGTTTGTAGTTTACGGCCATATCTTTAACTCCTTGGAATGAATTCTAAATCCAGCATATTCTGTCGTATTCACAACAACGACGGATTGTAAAAATGGGAAATCAGTCGATCATCGGCACATGGTTCCCGCTGGCACGGTCCGCTACAGCAAGGTAAGAGTTGGGCGTAAGTCCAGAGATCCTGGTGAAATCATGAATGAGATGTGCCTGGTCGTAATAGCCGCACGCCAGCGCGAAATCGGCCCAGTCCATGGTTTTCGCGGCATAAATCTTCTTCACAGCACACTGAAAACGCCGCACGCGACTGAAAACCTTAGGGGCAAGGCCAACTTCATCTTGAAAGAGCTGGGTAAAACGACGCCGGCTCAAGCCAACACGCTGGCTGATTTCAGACACAGAGAGCAGAGGATCGCGGCCAAACTCAGCAAGAGCAAAATAAACGGCACGATGCCGCACAAGAGGCTTGGCCAGCCGCGCTAACAGGGTCCGTTCCAATATGTGCAGCTTCTGTTCAGGCGTCCTGGCTTCGAGAACCTGTTCCCTTAACTCATCAGCAAATCTGTCCCACAAGGCATCGAGCGGCACGTGCTGGTTGGCAATCTCCTCCGCAGGAGGCCGGAAGAACGGGAACGCGCCGCCCGGCTTGAACTCAACTCCTACAACGCCCAATTGCTCAGCCGTATCAATAATGAAGTGTTCAGAGTGTGCGCCCACCAGCACCGAGCCGCTCACTTCCCGCATCTTGCGCGGGTCGTTCTGATCGTAAGTACGGATTCGGTCTTCGACCAGATTGATGACCATGGACATCGCGCCCGTAGGCATCATTCGTTCTTTGGAATGCGGCTTGGCAAAACCCTCATAAAACCATATTAAAGACACGAAAGCATCGAGAGGAGGACCGGGAGTGAGATGTCGAAAAATCACAAAATACGCTTTTGTAAATCAGGGCACTATGAAGCTTTGTCGGGCTTCAAGCCCGCCCATTCTTCCAGCAGCATGATCGTGGCCGCATAATCCAGGTTATCGTACCCGGCCCGGCTGGCTGCTTCATAAATCTCATCTATTTTTTCGAGCCCAGGGAGTTTGACTCCGTTTTCCTTGGCCGCATCCATCATGAGATGCATGTCCTTGTGCATGAGGCGCAGAGGGAAATTGGGTGAATAGTCCTTCTTCAAAATGAAAGGCGCTTTGTAATCTGCCACGCCGGAGCGAATCATGGAGGCCTGAATCAATTCAATCAGCTTTTCCGGCTTTACTCCCAGCTTAGCGGCGAGCGTCAGTCCTTCCGCCAAGCCTTCATAGATGAACGCTATCTGCAGGTTCTGGGCCAGCTTGGCGGACAGGCCCAAGCCGTTGTCTCCCATGTGGATGAGCTTCTTTCCCATGGCGTCAAACAGTGGCTGCATCCGGGTAATGGTGGCCTCTTTGCCGCCCACGATGAATATCAGCGTACCTCCCTCTGCTGCTATTTTCGATCCGGTAACTGGAGCATCGATGAAATCGCATCCACGCTCACGAACTCGGGCGGCGAACTGCACACTGGCCGATGGAGAGATGGTGCTGGAATCCACAACCACCGCGCCTTTCGCCAGCGATTGGGCAGCGCCGTTAGGCCCGAACAGGACCTGTTCGACAGCTTTCGTATCGGAAACACAGATCCAGACAGCTTCTTTTTCTCTGGCTGCTTCTGCCGGGTCAGCCGCTATTTTTGCCCCAGGCACATCGTGCCCTGGACTGCGGTTCCAGGCAGTAACTTCATGCCCAGCTTTGACAAGGTTCGCGGCCATGGGCCGCCCCATAATTCCCAGTCCTAAAAAGGCTACGCGCATATATTGAGAATATTCCTCATTTCGTTCAGGATTTTCGGCAACGAGTCCAACGCCCGCCTGATGCCCCAACTTGGGATTAAAAATTCAGTTGCGAATTGCGTCAAGTCTATTGTCCCCTGCCGGGTGTTACAATTTTCAGTTTGCCCTTAGATTTCTCTGAAGGATTTTGCAATGGCTGAAGTATTGACACAGACTGCTCCCGCCCCTTTGCCCTTGGTGGCGCTTACTGAAGATGAGGTTTTGTTCCGCGACAATGTGCGTCAATTTGCGGATCAGAGCATACGCCCCAAAGTCAAAGAGATGGACGAAAAAGGCGTGTTTGATCACGACATCCTGGAACAATTCTTCCATCTCGGACTGATGGGCATTGAGATTCCCGAGCAATACGGAGGCGCTGGAGGCAGGTTTTTTGAATCCATTCTGGCCGTCGAAGAAATCTCCCGGGTGGACCCCTCGGCAGGGGTCGTGGTGGATGTTCAAAATACCCTGGTCAACAATGCGCTGCTGCGCTGGGCCACGGATGAGCAGAAGAGGCGCTATCTGCCGAAAATGGCCAGTAATACAGTAGGCGCTTATGCCTTGAGCGAGGCCAGTTCGGGCTCCGATGCTTTTGCCATGCAGACCCGAGCTGAGTTGAAAGGCAGCGAATATGTATTGAACGGGCGCAAATTGTGGATTACCAACGGCAAGGAAGCAGGGGTATTTATCATGCTCGCCACTGTCGATCCATCCGCCGGCTACAAGGGCGTCACCGCCTTTATTGTGGAAAAGAGCTTTGCTGGATTCAGCGTCGGCAAGAAAGAAGACAAGCTGGGAATCCGCGCCTCCAGCACCTGCGAGTTGATCATGGAGGACTGCCGCGTCCCCAAGGAGAATGTTTTGGGCGAGGTTGGCAAAGGGTACAAGATCGCCATTGAAACCTTGAATGAGGGCCGGATTGGAATTGGCGCGCAGATGGTAGGTCTGGCAAGGGGCGCATGGGAGTATGCCAGCAAGTATGCCCAGGAACGGAAACAGTTCGGCAAGTCAATTGCCGAGTTCCAAGGCATTCAATTTCAGATCGCGCAGATGGCCACAGAAATTGAAGCTGCCCGAATGATGGTCTATAACGCCGCCCGCATGAAAGATGCAGGGATGAATTTTGTAAAAGAAGCAGCCATGACCAAACTTTTTGCTTCCCAGGTGGCGGAACGCGTGGCTTCTCTTTCCGTGGAGATCTTTGGCGGGTACGGATTCACGAAAGACTATCCAGTGGAAAAATATTATCGTGACGCCAAGATCGGCAAGATTTATGAGGGTACCTCCAACATGCAGCTTCAGACGATTGCCAAGCTGGTCATGGGTGGAAAGTAAGGAATCTTTAATCCGATTCCATTTAGATAACTTTAACCAAATCAGTAAGTTGGAAGAAAATCTCTGAGTTGAGCTCGAGTTCTTGATTGTTTCTGTCAACAAGCTGGTTTAAACTACTGAAACTTCGTCTAATCTCCCCCCAGGCCGGATCATCGATTTCAGGAGTTTACTTGTGGGGCAAGAGTCCCAAAAGGAACTACAGGATCTTACCGCTGTACATGGGTTTTACCTCTCTGTTCTGCAGAAGAACCTAGGGCACAGTGTACCCGTTCCGGCGGAGATCAAGCACGCCACCATCGAGCAAGGCCATATTTCTGAAAAAACAACAGTCCTGAAACACTGGCTCGATGTGCTGGATATGGCGATCTGCCCGCCAATGGTGCGGGATGCGCTCAAAGCTACACAGGGTTTTGAGACCGCACACGCCCTGCTGCGTTACTACGTCACGAAGGCCTCGCAGCGTGCCAACGACCGCGACAAGCTGGATTGTGTCACCACCCATCTGTTCCGCCAGCCTGCTCCGGATTCTCCACATAAATGGCAACGTCCCGAAACTGACAACTCTTATTATTTCCTTGCCCAGGCTGCTTTGGCTTTCGAAGCCGAACTGTACCGGGCGTTGGGCGAAGTGCACTTTGATTCTATGCCGCCGGAGCAGGTGCAGCTTCTGCGCGAATTCGAGTTTCTCTACCAGGAACTGGAAGAGTTCAGGCACTTTGACCAGATAATGGACTCAGGCATGGTCCAGCGCGTGCGCGAGGTGAAACAGTCGCTGGGCAAATCGTTCTATCATCCTGATTCGCTGGGAACTATCGCAGTCTGGAATGACGTTTTCGGACGCCGGTTTGACGATCTCTTCCACGATGCCACCAAACAGATCAAGACCTTCGCCGAGAACGTCCAACGAGAAGGTGGGAGCATCATGAGCCGGGTCGAGGGTGATATCACCGTTAAACAGCTTACGGAGATCAAAACCCAGCAGATTCTTGCTCAGGACTATCAGTTTGCGCAAGACCAGTTCCGCAAAGTTTCAAAGTTCAAGAAAGCGGTCGATAATAAACGCTCTGGCCGGGTTGTCTATGCGCCTATTCCACCACGTGCTGCGCCAGCAGCGCCTGTGGCAGTACCTGGACCGCGTCCCGCGATTCCAGGAGGTTCCCCTCAGGTACAACCGCTGGCGGCAGCTACAATGCCGGCAACTGCCCCGCCCAGACCACAGCCACCCGCTCAGCCGCAGGCAAGGGCCCAAGCGGAGGTATTGGCCGTGCCGCCTTCACAGGCAGTACAAAATGCCATTCAAGAAGGCAAGATTCACAGCGCCAAAGAAACCATCAAGAACTATGTGCGCACGGCCGAACCCAAGTATGCGCACATCGTGCCCGTCAAGAACAGCAAGATCACGCTGACTCCAGCCGAGGTGGAGGCCTTCCGGATTGACTACCAGGGAGAGAAAAGCTTCCGCGCCGATTACGTCAACATCATGATGGTGCTGGTGGCCTACCTCTCACGCATGATTGTTGAGGTGGACGAGTACAACCAGAAAACCAGTTCAGCCTATCTCTGGAAACCCCATGCCGACTCCCTGGGTTACCTGTTGACCACACTGGAGCGGCTCAGCATGGAAGCCGATCAGGTAAAGAACGTTGCCAAACAGCGTGGACTGCAGGACAAAGCGATCGCTATTGAAGCCTCCCTGGAAAAACTGAAAGATTATGCCCGCACCGTATCCCAGACCTTGCAGGCTGCCGATCAACACACGTAAGAATCGGGAGGTTCGGGGATTCAATGTTCCTTCGATGTTTGATCTCCAGATCACCGGATCACCCGATCTCCCGATTCTTCCCTGATCTGTTATCCTTTGGCTTCTTGTAAACACCATCCGGAGGATTTTTCTTCCATGAGAAAAATTGTTCTGATTTCTGCGGTTTGCGCTCTGTTCGTCCTTTCAGGTCACTCGCAGCAACAACCAAACCATTTTGACGGGAAAACCTGGTGGGAGTACGTCAAAGTCCTGGCCGCGGACAACATGGAAGGCCGCGAAACCGGGAGCCCCGGACTTCAAAGAGCCGAGGCTTATGTGGTGGAGCAGTTGAAGCACGATGGCCTGCAGCCAGCCGGGGCCAACGGCTTTTATCAGCCAGTCAAATTCGAGTCGCGCGAGATCGTTGAGAAGGACTCCAGCCTGGCTCTGATGCGCAACGGCAAAAATGAACCACTCATCCTGGGTGATGACGCCATCTTTGGCACCCGCATTGACCTGGCTCCAGTAGTAGAGGCGCCGTTAGTGTTTGTCGGATACGGCTTAAAGGTTCCGGAAAAAAATTATGACGATCTTGCCGGGCTCGACCTCAAGGGCAAAATTGCTGTTGTCTTTGCCGGCTCTCCGGAAGAGATTCCAGGCGCCCTCTCCTCACATTATCAGTCTGCCGGAGAGCGATGGAAGGCATTCCAACAGGCTGGAGTAGTGGGCATTGTCACGATTCTGAATCCCGCCTCGATGGACATCCCGTGGTCGCGCATTTCCGTGAATCGTACCCACCCCAGCATGGCCCTGGTGGGAAAGGAATTTGATGAGACCGCAGGCCAGAGGCTGTCGGTTACTGTTAATCCGGACAAGGCGGAGAAGTTCTTTGCCGGCTCCGGCCACAGCTTCAGTGAAGTCCTGGCCGTCGCCAAAGATCGGAAACAGTTGCCGCGTTTTCCTTTGGCAGTCTCCCTTAAAGCAAAAGCCAAGATGGCCAAAACGGCGGTAGAGTCTTCCAATCTGGTGGCCAAACTGCCAGGCACTGATCCCTCCCTCAAAGATCAATATGTCGTGCTCTCGGCACATATCGATCATATTGGGATTGGTGAGCCGATCAATGGCGACCGTATTTACAACGGCGCAATGGACAATGGCTCCGGCAGCAGTGTTCTTTTGGATGTTGCCGCGTCGCTAAGAAAGTCGCCGGAAAAACTCAGGCGCTCCCTGCTCTTTGTCTTCGTAACAGGCGAAGAAAAAGGGCTGCTGGGATCGAAATATTTCACCGCTCATCCCACGGTGAGGCCGGAATCAATGATTGCCAATATCAATATCGATATGTTCCTGCCTATCGTGCCGTTGAAGATACTTCGAGTGCTGGGACTGGACGAATCTGATTTAGGTGACTTGGCCCGCGATGTGGCGCGATCCGTGGGTGTACAGGCAGCACCCGATCCTGAGCCGCAACGGAATACGTTTATCCGCAGCGATCAGTACAACTTTATCCGACATGGAATTCCTGCTCTGGCCATGAGTGTGGGCTACGAAAAAGGTTCGCCAGAACAAAAGATATTCAAAGATTGGCTGACCCAGCGCTATCACGCGCCGTCCGACGATCTAGACCAGCCTGTCGACCTCCCAGCCGCAGCCAAATATGAAGAGATCATTCGCGCCATGATGGTCCGCGTGGCCAATGGCGACCAGCGCCCACAGTGGAAGCCGGACAGCTTCTTCCGGCGTTATTCGGAGCCGGGTTCCGGTCAGTAGATAGGATGCAATGCGAAAGTTGCTAATCATTATTGCAATCATCATTGTTGTGGTGATGGTTCGAGTCGTCCGGCAGCCAAAAGGGACTTAGGCCATCATGCCATCGGGCCGAGGGTTGCTGTATTGCTATTTCTAAAAATCTCTTCTTCCTGCGAATTTTTTTGCTTTTCTTTCATATCTTTCGCTGATGCGGATGATTTTGATCAGCGTTGATCAGTTTGAGTCCTCGCGGAGAACACAGATTGTCGAATAGATCCTTCGCTACCGCTCAGGATTTCGGCAGGAGGCTCCCGCTCCGCTCACGCCTCCTAAACGCCTCAAGTTCTAATCAGCGTTATCAGTGTTAAGGTTTTGGTTTTTGTGGCGGCCATACCGCGCTGTGCCATGCGATCGTCAGAGGCCCAGCAACCTCGCCGCATTGCCGCCGAGTATCTGCTTCTTGCTGGCCTCCGGGATGTTGAGGGCCTGAATGCTCTCCAGCATTTTCTCAATGCTGCCGATCTGATGTGGATAGTCGCTGCCTGCCAGGATGTGGTCGGCGCCCGCAAAGCCAATGGCAAGTTCAATAGCGTGTGGATCGAAATTGACCGTGTCGTAATAAAAGCGTTTCAGGTACGTGCTCGGCATCTGAGTGATGTTTTGTCGGCACTCCTGAAAAGCCGTATAGCCACGGTCAAGCCGTTCGGCCAGATACGGAATCGCACCGCCCAGGTGTCCAAGCGCCCAGCGAATTTTCGGGAAACGTTCAGCCACTCCGCTGAAGACAAGTCCCGCAGCCGCAAGAGTGGTATCCATCAGAAAGCCCACCAGCGGCATGAGCCAATAATCGAGCATGGCTTCTACGCCAACGGGATTGGTCGGGTGGATATAAAGCACCGCCCCAATCTCATTGGCCACTTCATACAATTTCCAGAAACGCTGATCAGAAAGTGCAACGCCATTGATGTTGCTGAAGAGCATGGCACCCGGGAAACGCAGTTGCTCGATCGCGCGGCGAAACTCAACCACGGACGCTCCAGGATCATTGAGTGGAAGTGTCGCCAGAGCCACGAAGCGTCCGCCTTTGTCGGCTACCGCACGTGCAAAAGCGTCATTCACCAGGCTTGCCAGCCGCACGGCAGTGGCTTTCTCTTCAATATGCGTACCGGGCGTGGTCAGGGTGATGAGCTGCGTATCCACTCCTGCCTCACGCAACACTTGCTCGCGATAATCGATATCGCGATGACCGCGCACCGCAACGTTGTAGTCGCCAGGATAATGCAGCGAGGGATTGCCTTGATCGTCGCGAGTAATGCGTACGGCGCTCGGACCTTTTTCGAGCTCTTCAATATACTTCGGAGGATAATAATGATTGTGAAAATCAATGATGGGCATCCGCACTGGCCTCTTTGGGGACTCGATGTGACCAGACAAAGTACACGGGAAGTCCTAAAAGAAGCAAGCCCAGGCCCAGCGCGCTGTCACGCGGATTGGCGGCACACTGGTTCAAGACAATTCCAACCGATGCCAGAATAAACAACGCCGGCAAGACTGGATAGCCGCGCGACATGAAAGCAGGCTGGTATTCCTGCCGGCGACGAAGAACAAAGAGACCTGCGGCCAGCAATGCGAAAAACAGCCACTCGGTGTAGACCACACGGGTGAATAGCGCGCGATAACTGTTGGTGGCCACCAGCACCGACGACCACAACGCCTGTGCCAGAATCGCCAGGTGGGGGGTCTGACTGCGTGGGTGGACAGCGCTCATCCACCGAAACGCCAAACCATCCTGGGCCATCGCATAATAGACACGGGGTCCGGCAAGAATGATTCCATTCAATGCGCCCATGGCAGAGACGACCACCAGAACTGTAACTGCGCCACCCGCACGCGCTCCCAATACTCGTTCAATCGCGTCTGCGGCTAGGTGCTTTGAGCCGCCAACGTCGCCGAGCGGCAAGACATAAAGATACCCGGCATTCAGCAACATATAGCAGACGGTCACAATCAGCGTGCCTGTGAGCAATGCTCGAGGTATCGTGCGCTCTGGATTGCTGGTCTCGCCTGCAGCGTAGGTCACCATGTGCCAGCCTCCAAATGCAAATAATCCGGCTGCCACCGCCAGCCCGTACGAACTTAAAGCTACTGCGGCTACCGGCGCGTTTTGCGCAGGCAACGCCCGATGGGCCGTCCCACCGAACCAGCACAGCAGGACCACCACCAGCCCGGTCGCCGCCAGCTTCGCGACAGTTAGCAGGAGTTGCACTGTGCTCCCTAACTTCACACCCAGACAATTGATTCCTGACAACAAAAGAATTGCGGCTATCGCGCACGCCCGGACCGACGTTTCTCCGAGAGGCACGAAGTAAGCGAGATAGCGCGCCAGAATCACAGCAATGGCTGCGATGATGCCCGAGTGAATGCTCCAGAACATTGCCCACCCCCACAGAAACCCCAGGGCGGGAGAAAAAATCTGTTTCAGGAAAACGTAGACGCCGCCGGTATGCGGAAACACAGATGCCAGTTCGGCACAGACAAGAGCGCCGCAAAAGGTGAGCGCGCCGGCAGCTAGCCAAACCAGCATGACTCCAGGGGTGCTGGGAACCAACCGGGTAATCTCTGAAGGTTGAATAAAAATGGACGCGCCCAGAATGATCCCCACCACCATCGCCGTTGCGTGGGAAAGCTTGATCGAGCGACGCAGTGCAGGAGGCATGAAGAGCGGCGATTCTACCATGCGCTATTTACTGCAACCATTGGTGGCTGCCCCGATCACTTGGGGATTGAGTATTTATCTGCGCATTTCTGCGCAAATCAGCGGCTGAATGGTTTTTTCGTTCCTAATCAGCCGGGCTGCTGGTCCAGGGACACTCCGTGGGCCTGGGCCTCTGCTTGTATCGCTTCAAATGCATTGATGGCCGGTAAAGCCCGGTACAGCATGAACAGCACAAATACATGGAACCCGATGGTGAGCCATGGCTGGATCGGGAACGTCAACAAGATCGCCCCATCAGCAACATAAACAGCCATACCTATTATCAGGGCCCACTTTTGCCCCATTTTCGTATACCGCCCCATGAGCCACAAAAATCCCGCGGCCAGACCGGTGCCGATGAGAATCATGGAAGAACTGATGTTGCCCACAATCGCCTGTATGTGTAAGTAATCTGTAATGCCCAATCCCAGCATGAAACTTATATTGCCATTGCTCACGGCGATTGCCGCATTCACCACCGAGAGGATGGCAATCCAATCAAACCAACTGGCGCTCGGTTTGATTCTGGCTAAAGCAGCAGCTAACTGTAACCGGTATGCGGCCTGAGGATCATTTGCAAACTGGCTGCCTAAATTCAGTCCTGGTGAGCTCATAAAACTCCTTGTGTTAAAAGGATCAAGTAGCGCAAGCGTAGCATGGAATCAGCACAACGGGAATGCAAGACAGGCTCGAAGGGGTTAGTTCGCAGGAACGATCTGCTTTCGGATATGTGCCTGGTTTTCCACATCCAGTGCATCTTTTCTCCTCTGATTTCAGCACTTTGCCCTTGCTATTTGTCGCGAAGGTTCGCATAATGCTGGGTACAACTTTGTACGAAACGACGGCGTACTCCAAGGGCACTAGTGGAACGATACCGACGCGCGGACGTCCTGCGAATCCTGCAAATCTCGGCGCGGCAGTTGGCCGGCTGGGAAAAAGCAGGCCTCTTCCCTTTGACTGAGTCCTATTCCTTCTTTGATCTCCTGCAATTGAGAAAGCTGCGCGAGTTGCGCTCTAAGCGGGTGCGGTCGGCTGTGATCCGTGATTCTCTGCGCGCCATGCAACAGCAGGTGGCTGGCATGGAAAATCCTCTGCTCGAAGCCAGCGCCTTCGCCTCCAAATCCCGTGTGGCCTTCCGCCATCATGGCTCATCGGTGGAGCCGCTGGACGGACAGTTCGTAATGGACTTCGTGCAGCGGGGTGTCATTGAGTCTAAGATCCACTCTATGCGCGCAGCGGAAACCGCTACCGAGTTCTTTGCTCGTGGAGTGGGCCTGGAAGAAGATCCCGCAACCCAGTCCGAAGCCATTGAGGCCTACAAACGGTGTGTGGAACTGGACCCGACGCACGCTGCCGCTTACATCAATCTGGGCACGCTTTATTACAACCGCCAGGACTACGTCCTGGCCGAGCGCTACTACCGTCAGGCGATTGAGGTGGACCCTAGATACGCGCTCGCCTATTTTGATCTGGGGAATGTGCTCGATGAAACTGGGCGCCTGCCGGATGCCATCCGTGCTTATCAGTCGGCCATAACACTGGCCCCAACTTACGCTGACGCTCATTACAATCTGGCCCTTGCCCTGGAGAAAGCGCGCCAGCCGCGTAAAGCTCTGCGGCACTGGCAGGTATATTCCAGGCTCGACACGATTGGCCCTTGGGCCATCCACGCTAAAAACCAGATCAAGAAAATCCTGGCTGCCGATACACTGCGAGTCGTCGCAAGACGGCGTTAGAAAACCAAAATCTTACCGCTGATGACACTGATTAGAACTTGAGGCGTTTAGGAGGCGTGAGCGGAGCGGGAGCCTCCTGCCGAAATCCTGAGCGGTAGCGAAGGATCTATTCGACAATCTGTGTTCTCCGCGAGGACTCAAACTGATCAACGCTGATCAGTCTTGCCTCAATACGCCATCAAGATTCTCAAGTCTCGGACGTTGTTCCCGGTAGGACCGGTGTGGATTGTATCTCCCAGTTTTTCAAGAAGCGGAAAGCCATCGAATCTACGAAGGTGATCGGAAACATTCAGGCCCATAGCACTAGCTCTTTCCACCGTTGTGCCATCTGTCACTCCACCGGCGGCGGGGCTGTTGCCGTCCAGACCATCGGTACCGGCGCTGAGCACAGTGATATTTTCACCCGCGATTTTCTTCGCACAATCAAGCACGAATTGCTGGTTTCGTCCGCCTAGCCCGGCATCGACTGTAATTTTCACGGTTACCTCTCCGCCGGAAATAATGCAGGCCTTGGAAACGCCCTGTCGCAATCTTCGCAGCCGGTCCAACAGATAATCCGCGGCTTGGGCGTAGTCCCAATCATCGCAGGAGTGGTCGATCTCCACAGCAAAACCATGCGTGGCGGCAGCCGATGCTGCGGCCCTCTCCGAGGTTTCGCTCGATAAGATCTTCCACCAGCGTGAACGGGCAAAGGCCGCGTCTCCCGGTTTGGGTGTCTCTTCCAGTGCGCGATGCTCAAAAAGTTCGCGGACGGAGGCAGGAAAGTCTTTCAGCATCCCATGTTCTTTCGCGATCCGATAGCAGTCCTCTACTGTGCTGGAATCCGGCATGGTAGGCCCGGAAGAAAGCGCATCGAGGGAGTTCTCCGGGACATCGGAGACCATAATTGAGACCTGCTGTGCCTTCGCAGACGCCTGGGCCATGCGGCCGCCTTTTACGACTGAGAGGTGTTTGCGAATCGCATTGATCTGGGTAATGGGCGCGCCGGAATGAACCAGCGTCCGGTAGGTTGTGATGAGGTCTTCCAAAGAAATCTCAGGGTCTGCAAATTTTTCTACTACGGAAGACCCGCCTCCACTGATAAGGAACAAGGCCAGTGATCTTGAGTTCAGACCACCCAGTGATTTCAGAATAGCGTCTGCGGCCCGGATCGAGTCCCCATTGGGATGCGGGTGGCTTCCAGCAAAATAGCGATATCCAGGAAGTTGATGCGGTGGCGGGGTCGGGTCGGCAACAATACCTTCCAGGGTTGGGCCGGTGTGCCGTGAGAGTGCCTCAGCCATGCGATGTCCGGCTTTGCCAAAAGAAACAACTAGCGTCCGTGAATAGGAGCTGATGTCGTACAAATCCTCGCAAACGCGCAGCACGCCGCGTTCGCAGCTCAGGTGCCGGGCAAAGGCCTTTTCAATGCTTGCTTCGGCCAGGGCATGAAGAAAAATCTCGCGCACTGCCGCCCGCATAGCATGACCGGCGGGCATCAGCTTGCCTCCGCCTGCCTTCCGGGCTTAAAGAACTCCTGCACCCAGCGCTGGATTGCCTCCTGCATCGTCGCGAGATGCCCTTCAAAAAAATGATCTGCCCCTTCTACAAACACTAGTTCCTTGGGCCCGGGAAGCATTTCATACATGCTCTTCAGATTTTCTTGAGAGCTGTATTGGTCTTGCGCACCACTCACGAACAACTGGGGTTTGGTACAGCCTTGAAGGAACTCGTAACTATAGATCCGTCCCTCCACGGCAACTGGCGTTCCCAGCGAGATCAGCCCGACCACACGATCATCGGTACACGCAGCACGCAAACCTGTAGCTGCGCCAAAGGAGAACCCGCAGAAGAGTACAGGAAGGTGAAGTTCAGAATCGAGCCACTTGAGGGCCGCTCGGACATCCTCAACTTCACCCCGGCCATGATCGTGCTCGCCTTCACTCAATCCAGCGCCCCGAAAATTAAAGCGCAATACCGGAAAGCCAAAGGAGTTCAGCGCTTTCATGGCATGGTAAACAACCTTGTTATGCATGGTGCCGCCATAAACAGGATGAGGGTGACAGACCAGAGCTGCATGAGTTGCGTCCGGCTGCCCCCCGTTCAATAAGGCCTCAAGCCTGCCAACCGGCCCCTGGAGAAAGAATGTCTTGATTTCACTTGCCACACATTTCTTTTATCAGAGAACTCACGACAATGAAACTACAGAGCTGGGTCGCCGAAGGCGCGAAGCCGAAGAACCTCGAAAATATCTCCAACTTGAATTCATCGCAGAGCATGTGCCCTCGGCAGTTCCGATCTCCCGATTACCCGATCACCCGATCCCCCGATTTCTCTAATAAGCCTTGGCTGCTTTATCCTGTATCCGCATGGACCCAATCCGCCTGACCCGCCTGTTAGTTGACATTGAATCCATCAGCGGCAATGAAGCCGCCGCGGCCGCAGCCCTGTACGACGAACTCTGCGTGCTGGAATATTGTGTCCATAAGATTCCGGTAGCCCCTGGAAGGTTCAATGTGCTGGCAACTCTCGACGACAAACCGCCAGAAATTGTCTTCTCTACCCATATTGATACTGTCCCTCCTTTTATTCCTTCCTCAGAAGACAACGCAAACATTTACGGGCGGGGCGCCTGTGATGCCAAGGGCATTGTGGCCGCACAGGTCGCAGCTTCTGAACGCTTGCGCAAAGAGGGCGCTGCCGTAGGCATGCTCTTTGTGGTGGGCGAAGAGCGGGACAGCCTGGGCGCCAAGATAGCCAATGAAAATCCTCTCGGCAGCCGCTTCCTGATTAATGGCGAACCAACGGAAAATAAGATCGCAGTGGCTTCAAAAGGGGCGCTGAGGGTTGAGGTGACCGCACGCGGAAAGATGGCCCACTCTGCTTATCCGGAGCTGGGCGAATCCGCCATCGACAAGCTCTTGGAAGGGCTTGGCCGCCTGCGCCAGATGGAACTTCCCAACAATCCGGAGGTTGGCCCCACTACGATGAACATCGGTGTGATTGAAGGAGGGCGCGCACCGAATGTCATTCCTGACCATGCCCGCGCGCATCTACTCTACCGGCTGGTCGGTCCCTCTGACTCGCTGCGAAAACAAATTCAGGAAAGAGTTTCAGGGCTGGCTGAGGCAGAATTTGTTCTGGAGATTCCTTTTCTAAAGCTGCGTACCGTGCCGGGGATAGAAACCATGGTGGCGGCCTTCACCACGGATATTCCTGCACTTGATAACTGGGGTGAACCGGTGCTGCTGGGCCCCGGTTCCATTCACGTTGCCCATACCGAGCGTGAATACATCCCCAAAAAGCAGCTCTTGCAAGCCGTCGATTTGTATTGCTCAATCGCAAAGCAACTACTTGCCTGATTGTTCTTCAGGTAAAGAGTCGGTAGATTCTACTTATGACCAAAGAGGTTTCTGAGTTACTGGAAAAAGCGCTCTCGCTTCCCACAGAGGCACGCGCCGCCCTGGCAGGTTCTCTGCTTGACAGCTTGGATGAAGCTATGGACGAATCGGCAGAATCTGAGTGGGAAAAAGAGATTGCCCATCGCGTAGCAGAGTTGAAATCGGGCACGGTCCAAACCGTCCCTTGGGCAGAAGTTCGGCGCCGAATTTCAGCCAAACTTGTTCACGGTGGCTAAGCAACTGGAGTTTCACCGCAAGCTGTCATCGAAATTCGAAGCTGCTACTGAGTGGTATCTGGAACTTGGCAGTTCCGATCCACCGATCACCCGATCATCGGATCTCCCGATTCCCGATTTCCTCCGCTGCCTCCGTGTTTCAAAGGTTTGTTTTTGGGTTGCAGCTTTCCTGCTCTGTGTTCCCCGCGATGTCTGCAAGTGGAATGCTTCTCTTGCTATTTTTCCGCCAGTTTCCTTCCAACATTCAGGCTATCGAAGTTGAGAATGGCATTGAGCACGAGCGAATAGCTGCCCAGGGTTTCGCCACGATAGATCGGGTTAATCGAGAACAGCAGAACATGACCAGCATCTACGGGCACATCAACTACTGCCGGATGCTGTGCGATCTCGCCGCCGCCTTCCACCAATCCTGAAACCAGCAAATCTTTGCTATCGGCATAGCGGAAAATCACGCGCGGACGATTCGCAGGCGGAATTACCGTAATGGGATTGCGGCGCTGCTCATCCGTGACCGGCATCGCCTCCCAGGCTTCGGCATGGGGCTCTTCAGGGGCTTCTGCATAGGCGCGTCCAGGAGTAAAGTCCGGATCATCCGGGCCGCCGCGTCCCGTGGGACGGCTACCCATATCGGGCCCGAGCCGGCGACGGCCTCCTCCTCCAGCAAGATTCGAAAGGCTAAAAATCGGGCCGTTGTCACAGTAGACAGAAAGGTTCTCGCCGTAACCATAGGCAATGGGACTAGTAGCATCGATGTTGAGAGACTTCACAATGCTGCCAACCACCTTCATCTGCCTCGGCTGCTGAATGGATACGCCCGGAGTCCAGCGCAGAGAAATAGCCAGATTGGATGTGCTCATCACGGTAAGCAGAACTCCACCCTGCTGGACGAAGTCCTGCAAATGGACCACACCGCTCCAGCCCATGCCTGGCCGGGTGTCGTCGGTTGAATCTTCCTTCCCGATGTTCGGTGTTTCAGGAGTGTTCTTCCAGGGCAGCGGATTTCCCCAGTCGGTGGGCAAGCCATTGATGATGGCCATAGGGTCGCCACGGCCCACAGGCGGAAACAGTATTACGTCATACTGCGCGCGGAGATTGGCATCTCTTCCAACTTGCTGCGTGCTGATGTAGCTATAGGGGACCTGCATCTGGTCCAACGCCAGCCGCCACCAGCCTTCAGTTTGTGTAGTAAGCCAGGTGTGCACCAGGGCCACTCGGGCTGCGCGGACAGGATGCGACTTCACCGACGGCGCGCTCGCCAAGCCTACTGCCTGCAAGCCGAGGTCGGAGGCCGTGTGCTGCAGATCAGCGGCATTCACATTCTTGATGATGAAGGACCCACGATTGAACTTGTGTCCTGCTCCTTCGAAAGGCTCCTCCGCTGCCTCAATTGCAATGTCTTTCATGCGATAGCGGAGCGTGGCCAGAGCAGTATCGGCATTCGCGTTGATAGCGAACACCGCACCGCTTCCGGTAACACCACCGGGCGCTTTGATTTCAGAGACGCGCTCCATTGGGGTTTCGAGGACTTTAGCATCGGTAATACGAACCACCTTCACATTGAAGAGTTCGCCGAAAGTCCAGCCCGTATCGTCGTAGGGCGTCTTCTGTGGATCGTTTGGACTCCAATACTGGTGGTCCAGCAGCGCATCAGCCACCCGCGAGTAAGGCTGATCCATACGAACAATGTAGCTGCCCGCAGGAAACTGGGCTGTAGTGGGCGCTGGGGCCTTTTCTTTCGTATTGACATCTTTCGAAGCTGCATCTTTTGCCTGGTTGTCGCTGGCCGGCGCTTCATTAGTTTTCGCATCGGTTTTCGCATCGGTTTTCGCATCTTTGGTATCGGACGCGGCATCGCCCTCGGGACGGCCACTGGAAGGCTTCTTTAGTTTCTTGAGCGGCAGCTTCACCGTAAACGCAGCCGTGGCCCGCGATATCTCGCATCCTTGCTTGCGTAGGACTCCCAGGAGAGCCGCCTGCGCACCGGGACGCGGATCATCGGCGGAGAATACGTATGCTGCGGGGCCTTCAGTCGACGGCTTGGTAATCGAGCGCTTGGCTTTCAGGTAGAAATTCTTCAGGAAGAATTTTTTGTCTTCAGCAAAGAAATGCAGCGAGGTGAGCAGGCCGGTCTCTTCGTAATTATTGTTGTTGCGCTGGGACCAGAGCGCCTTGGGCAACGGAGGGTCCTGACGAAACCAGGTGCGCCCATATTCGTCCGGATCCAAAGTGCGTTCCACGGTGTCCGCTCCGCCATTGCCAAAAGTCTCGTAGAGACGGCTTACCCCGTTGTGCATGGCCGCGATAAACATCAGGTAGCCGGGCGACCAGGTGTCGAACTGGCCGTGAGTGAAGACCCCCGGCATGCCGAACCTGGTCATGTCGGCTACATCGCGCCATCCTAGAATTTCCCATTCGTTGGTAAGGATAGGGTCCACCCAGGCGTTGAAGGGGCCGTCACCCGCAGTATTGTCGTAAAGGTACGGAACGGATTCGTGGAGATCGTGCAACGCCTGCGCCTTCCAGGAAACGAAGGTATTCAGGACGTTCTCAGTAAGCTTTAAGGTCACGCCCATCGCATCACGATTGTTATCATGGGCGACATACTTGCCCCAGTAAACCAAGGGAGGGTAATTCTGCTTGGGATGGGCCAGGTGCCAGCGGTAAATATCCACCATGCGGTCGCGACCGTCCACCTCCACGATGGGTGTAATCAGCGTAATGACCCCGTCGCGGATATCTTTAATATAGGGGCTCTCATCCACCGCTAGCCGGTACGCCAGTTCCATGAGCGCGGTTGGGGCGCCGGTTTCGGGTGAATGGATCGTGCCGGTGATGTAGTAGACCGGAATCGATGCATTAATTAACCTGTCTGCCTCGGCATCGTCCAACTTGATGGTGCGCGGGTCGGCGAGCTTCGCCAGGCGCGCCCGGTTCTCCTCCAGCCGGGCCAAATTGGCCTCGGATGAAACTGCCACCGCAATCATCTCGCGGCCTTCTTCTGTGCGACCAATCGAGTACACCTTCACGCGCGGGCTGGCCTTCTCCAGCATCCGCATGTATTCATAGACTTGTTTTGAATAAGGCAGAATGCCGGGCGCGCCGGCAATATCTCCCAGCACCGCCTTGGGCGTGGGAACATTCTTGGAGGCCGGCAGATAATCCACCAGGGGAGACAAGAAAAATGGCTGGGTGGTGTATTCGTGGATTTTCTTGGTGTACTCCTCGTCAATCGGCTGCCGGGGATCGCGCGCCGGCGCAGCATCGTTTGCCCAAAGAGGCGTAACCAATCCCAGAAGAAATATGCAAACTGGCAACAAAAAAAGAAACTTCATCCCCGCCGAGCCCTTATGCTGCATTCATGCCTCCGTCGCCTTGGTGAAAAGAAACAGTAGTATCTCAGATTATTACTGGCCCGTGACACACAACTTCCAACTTGCCGAAATGGCTCAGAGGCCTTTGTACTACGAGGTGATTTGAAATCTTGTTTTTTCGCGCAAATTTCCTGTAATTCCCTAAGGCATATCTTTGTCGGTTCCGATCATCAGACCTGTCCTGCTAAGCCCGTGGATCTCCCGATTCCCGACCTGTTGCGGTAGGGACGAGGATTTCTCACCGCCCCCCGCGCGGATCCGTACTGGCGCACTTTAGCGCATACGGCTCTTACCTTGAGTGCTTAGCGTCGAAGCGCACCTCCGGGTAAGGATGCAGAATCCGCGGTAGAGGCAAGTACAGGCTAATG
>Ga0210408_10000182_pt1 | contig 95383 bp, 94 predicted proteins | sample IncBWH4MmetaG_FD_155471 | JGI IMG/M metagenome (GOLD analysis project Ga0210408, IMG submission 155471) | Forest soil microbial communities from Barre Woods Harvard Forest LTER site, Petersham, Massachusetts, United States - Inc-BW-H-4-M | ecosystem: Environmental > Terrestrial > Soil >...
GGCCAATTTCGGAGTGATCTGTACTATCGTCTGAATGTCTTCCCCATCCTGCTGCCGGCGCTTCGAGAACGCCGGGAAGACATTCCTGCTCTTGTCACGCATTTCGTGAAGCTGTTTAGCCAGCGCATGGGGAAGGCAGTCGACAGCGTTACTCCGGAAACCATGGCTGCTTTCCAGTGGTATTCGTGGCCTGGGAACATTCGCGAGTTGCAGAACTTAGTCGAACGCGCGGTCATCCTTTCGCGGGACGGTGTGCTCCAAAACCCACTTCGCAAAAACCCAACAGAGGTCATGATCCCCACTCTGCATCCCACTCGAACTTTTTACACATCGAGGACCTTGGAAGACTCCGATCGCGCTCTGATTATGGAAACACTTGAGCAGGCTGGTTGGATCATCGGTGGACCGCGCGGCGCAGCGGGGAAACTGGGCCTGAAACGAACCACGCTGCTGGCTAAGATGAGAAGGATGGGGATCTCGAGGCCAATCCCTGAGGCAGGAACCAGCGTTCCCGGAGTCGCGCCAGGGGATGGCCAGATTTGAAAGTAGAACTGACAGCCGCATATGGAATAAAGTTAAGAGTCAGCAAGCTCGAACGAGCGACAAACCGTAATTGACCCGATTCCGGCGTTGTTCGTCTGTGTGCTGCCGGATGGCCCCTTGAATTTGGCAGCGGCTCATGCCTGACGTCACGAAAATCGATACATTCATTCAAAGTTCTCCACACCCCGCATGGTTGGCGACTGCTCAGGGTCATTGCGTGTATGCCAACCCAGCCCTGGAACGCCTCACCGGGTTCAATTCAAATCAGATCAACCAAGCGGACTGGCGGAGTTTCCTTCTGGAAGAGGACCGAGCCGTCGCCTCAGCTTCTTGGCAAAGGTCCCTGGCAACTGGAACTCCGTATCGCGTGCAGGTCCGCATGCGAGGGGGCAATGGCGCCTCCGAATGGGTCGAACTCATCGCCTTCGGCCACAAAGCAGGCGACGGCCCGGAACTATGGTTGTTTACCGGGCTAGACGTCAATGGCGTTGCTGCTCCGAAGCACCCACAGTTCGAAGCGCAACTACAAGCTACTCTCAATGTGCTTCCGGCGTATACCTGGTACGCACTTCCGTCCGGCGCTCTCACATTCGTGAATGAACGAAGTGCGGATTATCTTGGTCTTCCGAAAGACCACCCTCTCCGTTTCGGTATCGATATGGGTGCGGGGTGGGATTCCCATATCTCCCTTCTGCATCCGGATGATCAGGAACTAGCACGTAGAGCTTGGGCAACCCGTTTGCGCACGGGCTGTGCCGGTGAGGTCAGTTTTCGAGTTCGTAACGCTGAAGGCGGATACCACTGGTTCCTCAGTCGTGCCGAACCCCTTCGGACAAGCGATGGAAGTCTACTTTATTGGATAGGGGACAATCTCGATATCGACGACGGGAAGCGAGCAGAGGATGCCCTTCGTAAGAGTGAAAAAGAGCTTCGCGATGTGATCGATACGATTCCGGCGTTAGTGTGGAGTGCTCTGCCCGATGGCTCCAATACTTACGTTAACAAGCGATTTGTGGAGTACACGGGGTCCTCGGCGGAACAGACGGCGGGATCAGGGTGGCAAGCACTAATTCACCCTGATGATCTTGAGCGACATGCAGCTAAATGGAGGAATGCCTTTGCTACCGGCAAGCCTCACGAAAATGAGGTGCGTTCCCGCCGCTCGGATGGGCAATATCGCTGGCAGTTGGACCGCGGAGTGCCGCTCCGAGATGAAGATGGAAACATCGTCAAGTGGTATGGGGTCACGACCGACATCGAAGATCGCAAACGCGCCGAGGAGGCGCTTCAGCAAAGCCAATTTTATCTTGTTGAGGGGCAGCGCCTTGGCCACATGGGGAGTTGGGCACTTAACACCGCTGGTTTTTTCGAGTACTGGTCTCAGGAGTTGTTCAAGATTTATGGCCTAGATCCGCAAAAGGGAGCTCCGACAGTTGAAGAGTATCTAGCCACGGTTCACCCACAAGACCGCGACTTTATGGCTAACACCATAAAGAGAATGCATGCGGAACGCAGCGGCTGCGATGTGAAAAAGAGAATTGTTCGCCCCGACGGCAAGCTACGCTACGTTCGCTGCGTCGGAATTCCGGTTGTTGAAGGCGAGGTCCTTAAGAGGTTTCTCGGCAACGCGATCGATATCACCGAGCAAGAACTGCTGAACCAGGAGTTGGAAGTTCGGCAAGCGCACTTGGCCGAGGCGCAAAAGCTGACCCACACGGGTAGCTGGGCATACCGCATAACGGATCGGACTGTGGGGCACGCCTCCGCCGGGAGCATCTCCGATGAGATTTACCGGATTTACGGCTTCGATCCAGCCGAGGGAGCACCGACTTGGAAAAAATATCTCGAACGCGTTCACCCGGAGGATCGCCTTAAGTGGAAGGCCATTACCGAACGCGTAATCGTGGAAAAAGCCGATTACGATCAGGAGTACCGCATCCTTTTACCAAATGGAATGGTGAAGTGGATCCACAGTGTTGGCCATCCCGTCCTTTCCGACACCGGAGATTTGGAGCAATTCGTGGGCAGCTCGACCGACATCACGGAGCTCAAATCTGCCGAGCAAGAGCGTGAAAGGCTGCGGCAACTAGAAGCCGATCTGGCACATACCAATCGTGTGAGCACGTTGGGGGAAATGGCCGCGTCGCTGGCACACGAAATCAAGCAGCCCATCGCTGCCGCCATCACCAGCGCCAACAGCTGCATTGAATGGCTGGCACATGAGCCGCCCAATCTTGATCGGGCCCGTGCGGCTGTAGCCAGAATAGATAAGTATGGGAATCGTGCCGCTGAAATCATCGACCGTATACGTTCTCTCTACAGGAAGTCTCCTCCACAACGTGAATGGGTTGACGTGAACGGAATTATCGAGGAAATGCTCACGCTGCTGAAAGGTGAGGCAACGCGATACCCGATTGCAATGCGCGCCGAGCTGACCACCGGCTTGCCCAAAGTTATGGCGGATCGTGTGCAGCTGCAGCAGGTGTTCATGAACCTCGTGCTCAACGCCATCGAAGCCATGCAGGACTCCGGCGGAGCGCTTACGGTGAAGTCGGAACTACAGGATGGTCAACTCCAGTTCTCTGTCAGTGACACGGGCGTGGGGTTGCCAATTGAGAAGATGGATCAGATCTTTTCCGCGTTCTTTACCACCAAGACGCAGGGCAGCGGAATGGGGTTAGCGATTAGTCGCTCCATCGTGGAATCGCATGGCGGCCGATTGTGGGCGACCACCAATGACGGACGAGGCGCAACGTTTTATTTCACCTTGCCGACCCAGACGACGGAGACATCAACGCAAGTCAATTCAAGCTCGTGACTCTTGCATGAGGCCTCTGATGGCCGCGTCAAATCCACGAGCCTTGACGTCTCGCCTTCAGGTGCGCAGGCTGGGCAATCTCAACGCAACCCTTAGAAGGGCAAAACAATTCAATCGGAGCGTTCACCCCCGGATGCTATGCCGGCTTGCGCTTCGCGAAAAACGCTCTGAATGCTTCCTTCGCCTCGTCGGACCTTACTCGTTCGGCGAACACCTGGTTCTCGAATTTCACAGCCCGCTCCAGTTCGTCACGGAATGTCTCCTTCATGAGCCGCTTGGAAGCCTGCACTGCCCCGGTGGGCTTCTTAGCGAGGGTCTGTGCGGTATCCGTTGCTATGGCTAATAGTTTCTGATCAGGGACAACGCTTGTGACTAGTCCAAGCTCGGCTGCTCGCAAGGCGCCAAACGGCTGTCCCAGCAGGATCAGCTCTGCGGCGCGCAGGTATCCGAAACGCAGCGGAAGCAAGCAGCTGCTTCCAAATTCCGGCACCAGCGCCAAGTTCACAAAAGGCAGTTGGAACCTCGCGCTCTCCCCCGCGTACACAAAGTCGCAATGCGCCAACATGGTTGTTCCGCCCCCAATCGCCGCGCCTTGTACGGCGGCAACCAGCGGCTTCTCGAAATTGATCAGGGCGTGCATCAACCGCGACTGCGGACTCTCCCCTGATGCTGGCGGATTCTTCATGAAGTCCTCGAGATCGTTGCCCGCACAAAACGAATCTCCCGCTGCATGCCACAGCACGACGCGTATTTGATCGTCTTTTGTCGCGCCATCGAGCAATTCCGCCATCTCGATGTACATGCTCGAAGTCATTGCATTCTTTTTTGCTGGACGATTCAGCTGAATGCTCAGGATATTTCCAGATCGTTCCGCAACAATGTCACTCATTTCGTTTCTCCAGCACGCAAGTTTGCCTGCATCTACCGTCCTCTAATGATTTCTCCCAGTCTGCGCCTTGCCTATATGCCCCAATTGGATGCAGCTCGGGAGGTTGGTCGAATTCTGTTTCGCGCCTGTAGCGAACGAGTTGAGCTACAGTCACCATCGTCAAGCCATAACCTGAGCAGAACCTTGCTAGATCGGATCCGCGCGCCATACTGCCATCGCGGTTCATGATTTCGCAGATCACTGCGGCGTGATGCAGCCCTGCCAATCGTGCGAGGTCAACAGACGCTTCTGTTTGGCCGCGTCTTTCGAGAACCCCATCGGGCCGGGAGCGTAGAGGAAACACGTGACCAGGGCGCGCGAGGTCTTCCGGGCACGTTCGGGGGTCGACTGCAGCCAAGATGGTTTGCGCACGATCGTAGGACGAGATTCCGGTTGTTACACCCCTTCCTCGTGCATCGATCGAGACGGTGAACGCTGTGCCAAGGTTCGCGGTGTTGTGGAGCACCATGGGTCCTAATTCCAACTGGTCAAGCCGCTCGCCGGTCATGGCGAGACAGATCAAACCCCGCGCGTAGGTAGCCATAAAATTGATCACTTCGGGAGTGACCATCTCCGCCGCGATAACGAGGTCACCTTCATTCTCACGATCCTCATCATCGGCAACGACGATCATTCGCCCTGATCGCAACTCCCTAAGCGCCTTCTCGATCTCGGCAAACTTCACTGCTTGGGCAACAAAGCAGTGCTCATCACCACCGGGCACACCCAAAACTTCGGACGAAACAAGTAGATCCACTGCGCTAGGCCGCTGACTAAACATAGGTGCTCCGATTAGGGCCAATTCCTCCAATCGTTCACATGATCGTGAGCGAATGCCCCATCTTTTTCTTCTTGGTCTTCAAGTAGGACATTGCATAAGGGCTTGGCGGTGCTTCACAGGCAATCCGTTCGATGACTTCGATCCCACCCTTCGTCACTGCTGCAACTTTTTGCGGGTTGTTTGACAACAGACGGACCTGCCGGACCTCAAGTTCATGCAAGACTGCTACGGCCAGACTAAAATCGCGGTAGTCGGCATCAAAACCGAGGGCGTGGTTCGCTTCGACCGTATCGAGCCCCTTATCCTGCAAGGCATAGGCTCTCAGTTTTGCCATGAGCCCGATGCCACGGCCCTCCTGATACTCGTAGATCACTAGGCCCGATCCCTCGTCGGCAATGGCCGACATTGCGTGTTCCAACTGACCTCTGCAATCACAGCGCAGAGATCCGAGTACCTCTCCAGTGAGGCATTGGGAATGAATGCGTAGCAAAGGCGCCCGATTCCGCAGATCGCCAAGCGTCAGAAGGAGGGCACTCTCAGTCTCTCCTTTATCCACGTTCACGCGCTCAAAGCCGATCAGGTCGAACACGCCGAACATGGTAGGCAGGCGAGTGGAGGCCACCCGAACGAGGCTGCTTTGTTCGCTCCTCTGGACCGGTCTGATCCGGACGCCGCAGTTCCTCTTCGTAGGTCCTTCGGGCAACTTGGAATTCATTCGACTGTGCCGCCCATCGCATGGACAATCTCATCATGGGCCTCGAGGTAGTCGAGCTGTGACTGGAGGAGGAGTGCCTTGGCGTCGTATTCCTGAGCTGTTGCGTTGTCTGCCTGCGAGTTCAGCGCCGCTCCTCGTATCAGTTCCTGCTGACGCACCCGATTCGACTCCGTACGCAGAGAGAGAATTTCTTCGGACACCTTCATCATCTGTTGCGTCCTTTCCAGCTTGTTGTACGCTGTTTGGACCGAGACCTCGACCGCATCCGTCAGCTTCGCGAGGTTCTCTTTCGCTTGAGACAACTGCGCCTGACGTTCTTTGACTAGGGCCTTCTTGCGGCCCGAGTCGAACACGTCATAGCCGAAGTGAACACCAAAGGTACCGAAGTTGCGCGCCAAGAACGGGACATTTTGCTGGTAGCTGTATCGGGCAAAGGCCTCAACATCGGGGACCCATGTATCTGTCTTCGCGAAACGGACCATGGCCTCACCTTTCTGTACCTCAGCACGAGCCGCAAGGATTTCCGGATGGGAGGCCATCGCGGCGCTAACACATTCCTCACGCGGACAAGTCTCGGGAAATTCAGGAACCGCAGGATCCAGATCCACAATCGTGGTTAGCGGCATGCCCGTCAAGTCGTTGAGCTTCAGTCTTAGATCTGACAGCTGAAGCTCGGTAGTCAATATTTCTTGCTTGGCCTGCAGCAGTTGCGCGCGGCTGTCGATCAAGTCCTGTTCGAGCCTGCTGCCGAACTTTACCTGCTCTAAGCGCTCGCTCCGAAGGTCCTCAGAGGCTTTTATGCGTGCCTCGGTTGCGCTTCGGTGCGCCTGGGCGATCAGAATGTTGTAGTAGACCTGATGGACGGCGAGCGCTACATCGCTTTCCGTGAGCTGCGCCTTCTCACGCGAGACTTTTACCTCGGCTCGGGCCACATCGTTTTCGCGTTTGATCTTGAGCAGCGTCGTCAACGGCTGGGTGATCTGGGTTCCGCTGGTCGTAAAGTCCTTGCCGCCCTGGTTGATGATCGCATTTCCAGATGGAATCGGCGTTCCCCCGGCGATGCCAAGGCTACCCGACCTGATCTGAATCAACTGCGAGTCGGTCACATGCATGAAGCTGCTGTCATTCCGTATCGATGGAAAATACGAACTCTTCGCGGCCTCCTTCGCGTGCTCTTTCTCATCCACCGTGTAGCCGGCGATTCGGACATCGTGGTTGTGCTGGAGCGCCAGTTGAACTGCTTCCTGAAGTGTGATGTGGCGTGGAGGCCCGGTATTGCCCGCTTCCTCGGCCGCCGCAGTGCGGGTGAAGAAGGTCATCGCTACTAGCAGGAATAGTGCGGCATTTCGTTTCATTGATTCGACTCCTTATGGGCGGCGGGAATCTGCTGCATGTTGCTGAGTTCGCCGTAGTTCAAAGGCGACTTGCGCAGCAAAGCGACGAAGATCAAAGCGCATGCACAACTCCACGCGATCAGTAGAAATCCGTCGACCAGGCTCAAGCTGTACGCTTGGAGCCGCAGTCGGGCCGCAATCAGATCGATGGCACGCGCCCCCGCGGCAGCCATGCTGGACGATTTGCCGTAGAGACCCGCCGTCATGGCATGAATGTTCCGATCGCTGATCCAGTTCCCGCTGCTGACATGGAGTCCCAACAGGTTCGAGTGAAGCTTCTCCCTCTGAGCTATGAAATGGCCCATGTAAATGGCGCCTGCGGTGCCACCGAACAAACGAATCGTGTGAAAGAAAGCCGAAAAGCTCAGGACCCACTCCGGTTTCGCTAAGCCGCCGGTGAAAATCGCTTGCAGCACGATGCAGCCGACCAGCCCGATGAAAGCAAAAGCTTGCCCGACACCGGTCAGCAATTCGGTGCGGTAGAGGTTCTCGGCCGCCCACGCACTGGTGTACTGTGAGTTCAACCAGGCAGCGAATGCGGTACAAGCCAGGCCGATTGCGAAGAGCAACCTCGGGTCTTGTTTGCGTAACAGCAGAAGCGCAGCGATAAACGCGATGGGTATAAGGGGAAGCGCGCTCCAGATGATCGCGGGCCCAATCTGGTCGGCTTCGAAACCACGGATGGCCAGCGACTGTGGGACCAGGATAATGGTCGTGCAGAGCGTGAACCGGAACCCAAAAAGCAGACAGCCCAGTAGTATGGTGTTCCACTTCAGTAAATAAGGTAATGCGACGAGAAGGTTGGGAGCGCGTAGCCTCCGAAGTAGTGCACACACGAGAAAGAAAGACCCGGACCAAAACCAGGCATTGAACTCGCCCGAGCGCCACCAGTCGAGTCGCTGACCTTGCTGAAGCGCAGCAAAAATCAGAGCCAGTCCGGCACTCAGAAAAAGAAACCCAACGAAGCTCGGAGCAGGGCCGCTCTTCTTGCGCGGCGGCATCGGCGGAATGCCGAAGTAGATGCACATCATCATTACGGGCGCAATCACAGCAGAATTCCAAAACATCCAATGCCACGAAAGATGATCTCTGTACCAGCCGTAGAGAGAAGGCGCGATATTCACGGCTCCGTCAACAAAAGTCGCGTACAAGGCGATCGTGAAAGGAAGGTATCGTAGCGGAATGTTGCGAAGTGCGAATGTCAGCGTGAGAGGATAAAACGTACCTGAGGTAAGACCGGCAACAATGAGTGCGACGACCAGCAGACTGTAGGTGTGGATGAGAGGGAGAAAGATAGACGTCGCGGTGAAGAGTCCTGCGGCAAACAGGAGCACGCGACGCGGCCCGAGCAGACCTCCGAGGTAGACACTGAACGGGCCGATAAACATGAGCGATGCATTGTAGGCACTGTCGAGCCAGGCGCCATCGTCGAAGCTTATGCCAACATGGCCCTTCAAATCGGCAAGCCCGAGAGTGAGCATGCGGCCGGCGAGGGTTACGAGGCCGGCGCCTGTGACGACTCCCAGGATTCCGAGCAAAGGGCGCGTCGACACTTCTGACGGGATCGCCGCGGCAGCAGCGCGCGCGATGTCTACTGCAGACGGGCGAACGGCGATGGTCGAAGCTGCCATAGGTTTCCGGTTACCGTCTGGTGCGGACGGCCGCAATCACTGAAAGTCCGGGACGCAGTTTCGTCGCGAAAGTGGAGTCGTCCAGCACGATCTTGACAGGAATACGCTGTACGACTTTCGTGAAGTTACCCGTCGCGTTGTCGGGTGGCAGCAGAGCAAATTGTGATCCGCTGGCTGGTGCGATTTCGGCAACCGTGCCGCGAAATAGTTGACCCGGATATTCATCAATACGAACGTCGGCGCGATCCCCAACCTTCACATTGGTCAACTGCGTTTCGCGATAGTTCGCTTGCACCCACTTTGTGAGAGCAACAAAGGAGATCACCTGCGTGCCTGGCGAAACGAGTTGCCCGGGCCGAACTTGCCGTTCGCCCACGGTGCCGTCGCCCGGAGCGTAGATTTTGGTGTAACCGAGGTTCACTTGGACGGAAGTGAGGTTCGCCTGCTTCGCGCGCAGATCGGCCTGAAGTTGCGTCTCCTGAGATTCGAGGACGGCTTTGCTGCGGCGCTCGGCTTCGGCTGCGAGTTCACTGCTACGCAACATGGTTTGGGCCTGATCGAGATCGGCCTCACGAGTGGCAAATTGGCCTGACAGGTTTCCTTCCGCGGCGACGGCGGCCTCGAGGTTCTGCTCAGTCGTCGAGTGAACCTGATACAGCCCTTCCTGACGCCTGCGTTCAGAGCGGGCATGAGTCAACTCAGCCTGGACAGCTTCCTTGGCGGCTTCGGCAGCTGCAATCTGCGCCTTTGCCTGATCGATACCGGCCAGCGCTTTGTCTATGCGCGCATCCTGTAACTGGCGTTGCCGAAGATTTTCCTGAATGCCAGCCCGCGCGGCCGCAACAGCTGCTTTGGCTTGATCTACCTGCGCCTGATAGTCATCGTCCTGCAATTCGACGAGAAGATCGCCCTGGTGCACCGGTTGGTAGTCAGCCACATCCACTGAGCGCACGATGCCTGACACCTTGGTGCTGAGCGGAGTAAGGTCGCCGCGAACGTAAGCATCATCCGTAACCTGCTCTACTTTTCCACCTTCCCATGCGTTCCAGTTACGTGTGATGGTGACCAAAACGGCCAGAGCGAGAAGCACCACGAGGATGGTGGTTATGTAATTCTGCCACCAGGCACCCTGGCGAGGCACTGCCTGATCTGTACTGATCTTTGGCGGTACCGGTTTCGGTATGGGCGGCGCGGATCCAGTGGACACTGGCGAGGTGGACATTAAACTTGCTCCTTGAGCACTGAGAGATCTCGGACCGCTGGAGTTCTCATGACCATTGGAGCAACTACAGTTCCACTCACGAATAGGAACCCTAAGCAAGCCAGTTCGCGGGCTTCTCCTCGCAATCGGAGCAAATTCGCTTTCTTCTTCTCGAAAAAGCCCATGTCCCCTGTTCCCCGCGCGCCATGTCACATGACACGTGACACTTGACACCGCGTGCCACCGGACTCTGCCCTGCAAGCTGGTGGTCTCGGGATTCCGGCTCAGCAGCGGACAATGCACACGACATGCTCTGCATCAGAGATCCACGATGGCTCTCGATTGGAATCGTGCATGCTGAAGAGATCATGGGCAGCCCGCGCGCCCAACTCTAGTTTCGCTGCAAGGAAGGAAACCCGTGAACCAAAAGAAATGTCTCGTGATCACTCTGATGTTAGGCGCATTCGCGGCGACAAATTCAGCATTGGCGCAGAATTCGTTGTCGGCCAAGAAGGACGCGGCCAAAAGCTCGATCGCGAACGACGACTCCCAACAAAACCCCGGCGACTTCGTCGCACTTTTGCGAAAAGATGTAAGGTCTCAGAAGAAGCAAATCATCGCTGAGAATATGGACTTAAGCGATGCTGAGGCAGAGAAGTTTTGGCCGATCTACGATCGCTATGCCGCGGAGCTATCCAGAATCTACGACACGAAAATTGCCCTACTGAATGACTATACCCAAAACTACAGCAGCATGACGGGCGAGCAAGCCGAGAACTACATTCGCAAGCGCGCTGAGGTTGAACAGTCAATCATGCAACTGAGATTGAAATACATGCCTGCGTTCCGCAAAGTGCTCTCCGGCAGGGAAACCGCATTGTTTTATCAACTCGACTGGCGCCTGGGCCTGGCAATCGACGTAGAACTGCTGCAAGTGCCGCTAATCAATCCATAGTCGACGCGGCATTTCCGAGTGATAAAGTCTCCCGCATGGGATGGATAGACATGCGGGAGTCTTTTTGTCCGGTGCCTTTTGCTCGGCCTGATATCCATCCGCAGAAGGCGCAGCAATCTTCGGCCAATTGTGACCTTCCTCGAACCCCAAAGGCGCCGGTGTGCGGCTCCGTCATCCCACTTGGACAGATCGGTTCGCGCAAAGCCTGGGACCAACCCTGATGGATTTTCGGATTAAAGATACGCGGTCTGATGCCCGTTAGGTGACCATGTATGAAAGGTCGTTGCAGCAAAAGAGGTTTGTCTGCCGAGTGTAGTGGATCCGATAGGTTTCCTACTTCCAGGCACACGCGATCACCTTGCTGGTTTCGGTATCAACACACTCTGTTCCAAAGTGAAATCGAGCAACGTCTCGCTAGGGATCTTCACTTGCTCGCCTTTGGTGATGACCTCCGAACCGGCACCCACTCCGGCGCCTGCTCCAGCTCCGATTGCCGCCCCTTTGCCACCGCCCGCAATTGCACCGATGAGGCTCCCAACCGCAGCTCCGCCGAGGGTTCTCTTGGCCGTGCTTGCCCCCTTAGACTTGCCAGTCAATTCGTAGTCGCCTGTCACGAGGGGCACTGTCTTGCCATCGACCACAATTCCGGTAAGCGCCACTCGCAGCTCAGACCTTCCAGTGAAAGTCCCGCTTTTCTTGGACTCTTCCAGTCTTCCATAAACGTCTGCGCCCCTCGCTGCCACGACGTTGTTATCGATGAACAGGGATTCTTCGAGAGAAGCCTGGAAGCGATCTCCAACGTGATTCTGAGTGGAGTCAATGGCGTCGATCGTGCGCACCGAGATTCTTGTTCCGGCAGGAATGGTCACGTACGAGGAGGGCCTCTCAGCTTCTTTTGCCGAGACTGACCCGTACGACTCCCCATCTGACGACACAGAGACCCCCACGCCTTCCGGATCGGAGTCGAACCGGAGAGCACGGATATCGCCAACGCTATAGCTCTGCATCGACGACCCAACCTGGAAGTTGATGCTGTTCTGATTGCCTCCCACGAACTTACCCCTGATCAAACTTCCATTTTTCAACTCCAAAGAATCTGCCGCTGCGGCCAAAGCCAACAGACACATGGCAAAAACCAAACCGAACTTCTGCCTACGATTCATCATGATTTGTCCTGTACGAAGAGTTTTGTGGAACCAGCTCTCATACGCCGACGTTGTCACGCACAGACGCACATTCGCATGCAGCTGGCAATCTGCGCCGGCACTTTGCTCCTGTCCAGGCTTGTTGCAATCAAGATTCCATCTGGTGGCGAAAAGCAGTCGGGCACTTGTGAAACTCATTCAGGCAACGTTTTGACGGGATGTTTCACTTACCTTGGGCTGTACTGCCGATCTCAGTTCCTTCATTCTCAGTTTCTACGTCAAGATCGACTCCCCGTTTGCTTCCATTCGATAGGGTCGTGTCTTCTCCATCATGTACGCGCCAATACTCGTTTTCGCCTTCGCCCTCGTCTGCATCCCGTTTGCGTGTAAGGAACCAGAAGACAAGTCTCCATGAGGCAATGCATAGCGCGAATGACGCTAAAATGACCATTGCTAACGCGAGCCACTCACCAGTGCGAGAACCGAAAGCATAGTTTCTGAACCAATTCACCACAAACTCCTTTAACGGATGCGACAACGACGAACAAGCACAGATAGAACCTCCGGACTCAGCGAGGCTACTTGAAGCTCACTGCCTCCACGGTCGATGCGCCGAACTCGTCGATCTATCCAATGTTTAGTTTCGTCCAGCTGCCCTAGGGCTAGTCGCCACATCCGCAGGCATTGGACTCAGCAGTTTGTTAATCGCCCGTTCCATCGAGCGGTTCATCTCAGAAACCACCGCAGGGACCTCACGCTTACTTACGTCTCCGACCTCCGAAACAGCGTTGGTCCACACGGTCACGCCCGTAGTGAGATTTGTCATCCGGGCTGAGATTGCGACTTCAACCTTGACGCCACTCGAGTAGTCGATTTCCTCAAGCTTCTCCAATCGTCCGCTAAGCACATATTCGGTGTCGGTGCGACCGTCGTAGGGCTTGACACGCGAAAAGTTTCCGCTGGCGCTAAGGCGCTCGATTACTGAGTCGGTTACGAACTCACAAGGGTTAATCGCCCAACGGTGGTAAGCATAAAAGCCGATCCGTTCTGGAGATGGTTTGTACACAATGGCTCCCTGCCTCAGGTAGGTGGGCGCGGTGAATTCACGGATGGCCACCGCGGCGCGCACGTTTTCTGCAGCAGGCGGATCCGGCGGTGCCGGCAGGTTTAGAGTGTAGTAGTTTGGGTACCTCACCCTTCCTCCGCAGCTGGCCAGGACCACGAGAGCTGCCAGAGAGAAAACAATCGTCGTCACAGTTCTTCTCATACTCATCCGACGGCGCCGCGCGCCGAAACGGGTGAGGACACTTGTCCCTTCACTTGATCGCATCATTTCGGCACCTTCCTATCTTCGGGCTGTTTAACACGAATCAGACTCCACGGGCGCTGTTTCACTGACTCGGTCAACTGGTCGAGGTTCTCCGTTGCCGTGCGCAGGTTTTCGATTGTGTCATCGATTTTGTAATCATTTGCTCGTACCAGCACCTGCATCTCAGCCAGCAACTGCTTGGCTTCGAGCAAAGTGTTCTGCAGTTCCGCTAGATCCCTGCGGACGGGCTCGCGGACATCGCTGACAGTGCCATTCACGTTTTGAATGGTTTCATCGGCATGCTGGCTCAGTGCATTCAACTGATCGGTAAGACGGTCAATCTTGGGCCGCTCGGTCGCGAGCATTGCGTTGACGTTATCGAGCAGGGCTCGGATCTTCTGCTGATTGGGTTCGCCCGTCACCGTATTCAGGTTTGCAAGCAGTGTGCGCGCATCTCCGACGATTCCTTGCAGTTCGCCGCGCACCTCGGTAATCAAGCCGTTAGCGTTGTCTGCAACGACCGCCATTTTGTTGGTGATCTCGTCCAGGCTCGCGGTCTCCTGCGATGGAATGACCGACCCGGGAGTTAGACGCCTTGCATCATTGCTGCCGGTGGTGATGGAGAGTGCGGCCCCACTCATCACGCTGACGAGTCCCAGCTTCGCTACGGACTTTTCGTTCAGCGGCGTGCTTTGTTTCACGTCCACCAGAATCTCGATCCGGGTTGGATCAGAACTCGAAGGTCGCACCGCTCTTATCTGTCCCACGTTGATTCCACCAAACAGCACTTGTGCGCCTGGCTCGAGCCCGCCGGCATAACGAAGATAAGTCCGGTATGGAACCGTGTGCCCCCCTAACTGCGCGTTGATGAGGTAGATCACGGTAAATGCTAGGATCGAAAAGCATCCAAGGACAAAGGCTCCAACCTTGGCTTGTGTGGTCACGGGTATGTCTCCTGAGACTGCATATACTTTTCGAAGTAAGCGGACACAGCCGGCGCTTTCGCTACGTTCTCGGGAATGCGATCGAGAAACTGGCGTACGCGCGGATTTTGGCTTGCTTTCAGTTCATCTTTCGTGCCGATCGAGCTGAATGAGCCCTGATACAACATGGCGATGCGGTCCGCGATGCGGAATGCGCTCGGCAGTTCGTGAGTAACGACAATGACTGTCATTTGTAAAGCTTCCTTCAGGAGCAGAATCAATTCATCAAGTTCCGCGGCGACGATAGGATCAAGCCCGGCCGATGGCTCATCGAGCACGAGGATTTCAGGGCCGAGCGCGAGCGCCCGTGCCACGGCCGCGCGCTTCTTCATGCCACCCGAGAGTTCCCGGGGGAGTAACTTGCCAAACTCTCCGAGACCGACTGCGGTCAGTTTCATCCACACCACAAGGTCGATGATTGAGGGTGCAAGGCGTGTGTGTTCACGCAGCGGCAAAGCGACGTTATCTTCGACTGTCAGCGAGTTGAACAAAGCCGCGCTTTGAAAGGCCACGCCGATGGAGCGGTGAATCTTCTTCAGTTCGGGCTTTGAGCAACGCGTAATATCCATATTCTTGACGTGGACACTGCCTGACTTAGGGCGTTCCAGCCCGATGATCTGGCGCAACAAGGTGCTTTTTCCGGAACCACTGCCACCCAACAGCACCATGGTTTCTCCGTGCTCGATGTCGAGATTCAAACCATTCAGCACGCGCCGGCCGTCGTATTCGACCACCAGATCGCGAATGGAGATGATGGGCATCAGAGTTTCACCGTGAAATAAAAGATTGCGGTGAAGACCGCATCCGCTACGATGACGAGGAAAGTTGACTTCACCACCGCACTGGTGGTGGAGCGACCGACCGAATCGGGGCCTCCGCGGACACGAAACCCTTCCAGGCACCCCACGTGAGCAATGATGGTTGCGAACACCACGCTCTTGATCAATCCGGTGATCACGTCGCAAGTTGATCGAATTGAACACATAGTGGACATACAACAGTGGCGCCAGGCGAGTGCTGAAGAACATGAACAAGCCTCCCGCCAAAATGCCGAAGCAATTCGAGATGATGCTGAGACAGGGCACCGAAATCAAGGCTGCCAGATACTTGGGAGCGAGCACGAACTCCACCGGCTCCAGCGCCATGACACGGAGGGAATCGAGTTCCTCGGTCACCTTCATCGTCCCGATCTCAGCCGCGAATGCCGAGCCGGATCGGCCACTCACCGCAATCGCGGTGAGTAGTGGCCCGAGTTCGCGCGTAAAGCCAACCGCGACCAAGTCAATGACGTATTGCATCGCTCCAAAGCGCCGCAGTTCAGACGCTCCTTGCATCGCGAGAATGAATCCGGTGCAGATCGCCATCAGAGAAACCATGGGCATTGCATCGACGCCGATTTCCAGCATCTGCCTCACGGTAGCCTGCCAACGGTAACGATTTCCAACAAAGGGCAGTGCTTGTCCCATGGCACGCAATGTGGCCCAGAGTTGAATATTCAGACTTCCGACGTAATCGAGATGTTCGATGGTTCTTTCGCCGACGTTTTCGAGAACCTTGGCCATCAGGAGACCTTCTGTCCGTAATCGCTGGCTTCGAACAGAGCCAGCACGCCCGTAACCTCGAATAGCCGGAGCACTGGACCATTGAGTCCCTGCAAGCAAAATATCGCCCGGTGGTGGCGCGCGATTCTTAGAGCTTCGACTAAGGTCGCGATCCCAGACGTCTCAATGTAGGGAACACCTGCTAAATCCACGGTGATGGCGCGCGGCAATGGTTGCTCTGACAGTATGGCTAATAGGTAGTCGCGAAGATCGGGTGAGGAATCGACATCGATGCGGCCATTAAGGCGCACTAGGGCGGCGGATCCAGTACGATCCACTGTGATCGAGATGCTGCTGCTTGAAGCGAGCGGAATCCGTTTCAACCTACCCTCTCAACTCTCTTCTTTGGTTTGACCGCCATCGTGAATTATGCCGATGCCCTTCTGGGCGATCTGGTGCTTGCATGCGACCTTCCACAACAACGCACAGCGAGGAAGCCCACGCGTTTTGCTCAGGATGACTGAGCGTCTTTGTCCGAGAAGTGCATCAGGCCAGAATGCCTCACCGGCGCGGGCTGGCCCTAACACTAGGTATTGATTGGTGCTATGGCATCTCAGTAGTCAAATGCGCACCGGTCGATCGTTCCCGCTATTGGCAGGACAAGGGCTTTGCATCATGGGAAACGGTCCCTGGTGTCACCAGCTATGACGTTTCTGTCAAACGTGAGTGACACACCTTAGTTTCGGTACGCGTCGTGGCATTACGGTGTCGGAAGATCGTGGCCTCGGAGTCACCAGGCGTGACGTATCGGTCACAGTGACTGACACCCACAGCTTCAATTGTTCTTTGCAGCCCACAGCGGTGTTAACAACACGGCGAAAGCGTGCACATCTTCAGAGCATAGACGATCGGGATCGCGGCACTGGAATTGCTTGAGGAATCTGACAGTCAACAGCGTTGCCACGATGGCACGGCTGCGATCGGAGAACAAATGGATCGTTTTGTTGTTTCACGCCGTCATAGCCAGGCTTACTACCCGGACCGACGTCGCGCTTTGTGGCTCTCGACTGTATTAATTTGCTTTAGCCTGACTACGCCAGCGCAGCAAACAAGTCAGCGAGGCGAGACGAGGGTTCCATTTAGCGCTCGGGCGACGCATCTGCTGGGATTCGCGAACGTGAGGAATAACAGCACCGGGGCGTTGTCCATTCAGGACGATTCTGTGCAATTTCAGCAGAACGGGAAGCTTGCCGCAAAAGTGAAGATCGCATTGGTTCGAGATATTTTTCTGGGCGCGGAGAGTAAGCAGGTCGGCGGCTTGCCAATGACGTTGGGCAAGACCGCGGCTCCGTTCGGTGGTGGCCGAGTTGTCAGTCTCTTTGCCCACAAGAAATACGACACCCTGACTCTGGAATATGTGGATGCGGGTCAAGGAATTCATGGTGCGATCTTTCAGTTGGCAAAAGGACAGGGCGAGCTTGCAAAGAGTGAACTGATGGCCCAGGGCGTAACTTTCAGCTCCCACCAAGATCAGTCGACGAAAGAACGCGCTACGGAGGCCAGGCATGAAAACAAGTAGATGTAATTTATCGATCGCTTGTCTGGTCGCACTAGTGGCGATCAGCCTTGCCCTCCCTGGTCAGCTACCCGGCCAGACTGGGGCTGCGAAATCCTCCGATGGTAACGGGATTTCCGACCCACGCTGGAGTGTTCAAGTCGACCAGGTTGACCCTGGGAACGTGGACCTCGCCTATTCGTTCCAAATCGCGATTTACGAGAATCTCGTAGTCGAATTGAATAAAACAAAGCAATTCCAGCAGGTGTTTCGCGATGGCGACCTCAAGGCCAGCGTAGCTCCAAATTTGCTGGTGCTCAAAACAACTGTAGAAAAGTACACGTCTGGCAGCGAAACGCGGCGTGCTGTGACCACTGTAAGTGGCGCCACGAAGTTAACTGTACGGAGTCAACTCCTCACACGCGAGGGTAAAGTCGTCTTTGAGCGTACCGTGAACGGCGATGTCCGCTTCTTCGGCAGTAATTTGCGGGCTACACATAACCTGGCGCACAACATCGCGAAAACGATCAATCAATCATCCTGGTCAGGTTCCGGTCAACCAACCCCGACCGTCACCGGTCAACTCTGAGCCGGGAGGAAACATTAATGAGCTTTTGCAGGGAATGGCAACTCCACCAGGAACGGACGAGAGGAGCACATCATGTTGAGGCTAGTGGGTTTGGTTTGTACCTTTTTGGCGGTGTTTCCGGCCTTTGGCCAATCCACTTCGAAGTATCAAGTGGGCACCATCACTGAAGTAAAACTTCATCAGACTGCAGGAAGTGGCGCCTCTGACGCCGCCAGCTATGACGTTTCCGTCAAAGTGGGTGACACAATCTATGTGGTGCTGTATACGCCACGACTGGGCGAGGAGACCGTGAAATACTCTGCCGGGCGCGAACTGCTCGTGCTCGTGGAGAAACGCACAATTCGCTACAACGATATATTGGGTCAATCGTTTGAGGTGCCCATAGAAAGCCAAAAACCTGCTACGAAGCCCAAAGCGTCCGAGTGAGTTTCGCCTGCGGCACAGTAGTCACTGGGGATCTCGCAAGAGTCCGACTGGGCTAAGAAGGTTCTGACCATCGAACACGGGCACTACGTCGTGAATGCGCGTCAGCAAAGAGGCGCGCGGGCGATCGTTCCCGAGGACACCATCGCCTTGACTTCGTCGCATTGACGCAAGACGTCCCGCGCGTCCTGTAACACCGAACTCGCCCAGCTTCCTTAATTCCGGCCAGAGCACAGCCGGTCGGCTCCGGGCCGCCCGGCCCCGCCCAATTCCTTTCTCATGACAATTGCGTAACTGTCACAAGGTTTTTGACATGTCAAGTCGAACCAACTCAAGTGACATCTCACTATCCACCGTGAGTTGTATGCGAACTGATTGCATCTATCGTGTTCTCAACGCCTTGAAACAAATCGCGTGGGATGCCCTTGGTTTGGACAACACATTGCAATTTAAGTGACCAGGAGGAGCAGCCATGCGAACGTTGATCGGCATTGCTTTGTTGCTGGGCCTTGGTTTCGCGCAAGGCAGCTCCCCCGCACCTGGATCAATAAGAGGTGATGTATTCGCGAAGGGCACGCACGGAGAACCTGCCGTTTTGCCCGGGGCCCGCATCGTCCTTCTCGGGCCCATAACTAAGGAGACCGAATCGGACGCACAGGGAGCATTCGCTGTCGATGGCCTTTCCCCGAGGACCCACGAAATCGAAGTGAATGCTCCCGGTTTGTATGAGGCGCTCGCGGTGAAAGTCAGCGCCGGCAAATCTCCCACCGTACCAGACGAAATGAATGTGGCTGCGGTCACGAGCACGACGTCATCGCAACTGACACGGCTCAAGGCGATGGATTGCGCCTTCAGCAGAAAGGCGCACCATGCCTGACCTCAGAGCAAAACCAACCCTTTCCATTGTTGTTCCATTCCACAACGAGGAGGACAACATCACCGAATTGTATGCTCGGCTGCACTCAGTGATGGAAGATGTTGATTGGGAATACCAGCTTGTCTTCGTGGATGATGGGAGCACAGATCTCACATATAAACGACTGAGTGATCTTGCGTCAATCGACCCTCGTGTCACTGCTGTCCGGTTGCGCCGAAACTTTGGTCAGACCGCGGCGCTGGCGGCTGGGTTTGCACACTGCAAATGTGACTACGTGATCGCCATGGACGGCGACCTTCAGCATGATCCTGCGGAAATTCCAGGATTCCTGGACAAGCTCGAAGAGGGATACGACGTTGTCAGCGGTTGGCGCAAGCACCGCGTTGACAACCTATTGTTGCGGAAGATTCCTTCACGTTGTGCAAACTGGCTCATGGCCAAGCTCAGCGGTGTCAACATTCACGATTTCGGAACAACATTTAAGGCGTACCGTCGCGAGCTCCTTTCTCAACTGCCGCTCTATGGAGAGATGCATCGATTTATACCAGCTTTGGCTTCGGCATACGGCGCCTCGATCTGTGAAATTCCTATTCAAAACAAGCATCGGAAGCACGGGGTCTCGCATTACAACTTGTCTCGCACCTTCCGGGTCATGTTCGATCTGCTCACCATTCGGTTTTTGCTTCGCTACATGTCGCGGCCGCTGCACTTCTTTGGCCGGCTCGGCCTGATCAACATGAGTGCGGGATCCGTCGTGGCTCTTTGGCTGCTGGTGTGGAAGGTCCTTTTTCGAACCAATGTCGTGGAGCAACACGCACTGCTGCTGGTTTTTGCGGCGGTCCTTGTCCTGCTGGGCCTCCATTTGGTGGCACTTGGACTCCTGGGCGAATTGGGAGTCTGGCAGTACTTCAACCCGTCTGCACGGAAACCATATTCCGTGTCCGAGGTTTTTGATCTGCGCGCAGCTGGTGGGATGGATATTGCGTCCGAGTCGCGGTTATGAGCACACAGGCGTCCACGATGGAAACGGAGGAGTCTGTGTTGAATGAGCTTCAAGATCGTTCCTGGCGCTGGCATCGGGATGCGGCAATTGCACTCCTGCTTACGGTCCTGGCGTTTGCCGTTCGGTTGAATCACGTCGACTTTAACAGCCTGTCCGAGGACGAGTCGGCAAAGTGGGCGGCCGTTCAGGAATATCGTCACGGACACTTCGTGGGCGTCAACAGTGAGCACCCGATGATGCTGAAGGTGCTGGCCTGGGCCAGTCTGACAGCGGGTGAGCGCTGGAACCGCCTGGCCTCTCTCCATAGCTGGCCCACGATGAGCCCCGAGGGCTGGCTTCGATTTCCTAATGTTCTTTTCGGCGCGGCGACGACTGCAATTCTTTTTCTGTTTTGTCGTCGCCTGATCGGATTTGTGGGGTCATTCACGGCGAGCTTCTTCTGGGCAGTTTCGCCATTGGCGGTCGCATTAAATCGGCTTGCCAAAGAGGAAACGCCGCTCACCTTCTTCACTCTTCTGGCCTGTTACCTTTACTGCCTAGCCCAACAGGCAGATTCGGACGAGAGTGCACGCCGATGGTATGACCTGAGTGCGATTGGGTTTGGACTGGCTTTTGCTTCGCAATACATTCTTCACCTTCTTGGCTTGAACGCGCTTGCCTGGCTTCTTGCCGGCAAGATGGGACTTAATCGCAAGCCTTCGCGGTTCAGTTACAGGCGATTCTTCCTAGTAATATTCCTCACCTTCATTCTGGTGAACCCGGTCGTTCTCTTTCCGAGCAACTTTGGCGCTATCCTGCATTGGCTTCACCATGATGGCGTCAAGCACAGTGGTTACGACTTCAACGGCACGCTTTATCTGAACTTTCCCTCGCGTCTACTTGCTGGAGTTCCCTGGACCTTCTATTTGTGGCTCCTCTTGATCAAGACACCGATTCCAATTCTGGTGGCTGTCATCGGTGGAAGCATCATGCTCCTGCGGGACCGGCGGACCCTTGCGTCGTGCTTTTTTCTTTCTCTGGGAGCGGTTCAGCTGGCCGGGCTTTCGGTCTCTGGTGCCAAGTGGGTGCGTTATTCACTCGTGCTACTGCCATTTCTTTTTCTGGCTGGCGGTTATGCGGTGCAAGTGACCTGGGATCGCATGAAGGAAAAGAAATTGTCGCTGGCATTTGTTGGGCTGGCCGCTGCCACTCTGTTTGCCTTGCCTTTGCTTGAATTGCACGCGTGGTCTCGGTACTACTCCTTCTATTTGAACTCAATTGGCGGGGGCAGGAAAAATATTGCCCGTTATTTTGCGCAAGATGAGGTTTCGGAGTTCGACACACGGGAAGTAGCGCAGCAGGTCTGTTCCAGCGCACACTCGGGCGCCCGGTTGGCCACCGCCAGGCCGATGAGCATGACCTACTACGTAGAAAACTGCGGTGCCACTGACATTGAGGTTGTGCCCCTTTACGACCGGCATTATGTACCCCGGGACGGAGACATGATCATTCTTGAGCCATCCCGGAGGTTCTTCGAGACACAGAGATTTTTCGACGCTCTCGAAAAATCTGACATGTCTCGCCGTGAAGTCCGCGTCGGACCGGTTCTCGCGAGCACCATTTATCTCTTCGACTCATCCACGCCACAAACAACTGGCCAGGAGCAATGGACACTCACTCAGCTGCGCGAGTCACCGTCTGAACTCGAAACAAGAACTCACAAGCCAGACCTTGCGAACATGAGCACTGTTGTCGGAGCCTCACGATCCCCGTGGAGAAGCAAATGAGGATTCGGTTTTCCCAAGACTTGAACTTTCCCGCAACCCGGTTTCTGCCCACGTTGGCTTTGCTGGCTGTCTGCCTTCCGGCACTCGCACAGCAGGCCACCGTGTCGGCCCCATTGAGCGCCGATGAAGTCATGCGGCGCGTCGTGGAAATGAACGAGCACCGGGCTGATGCGCTCGAAAGCTACTCGAGTATCCGAAGCTACCATCTCGAGTGCCACTGTCTATCGCACAAGAAGGCAGACATGGTCGTTCGGGCTGAGTACGAAGCGCCCAATAAGAAGGTATTCACGATCGTCTCGGAGAGTGGATCGGGCACCGTGCGGAGTCGCGTGTTTAAGAAGCTCCTTGAGGCGGAGCAGGAGTCCATGCGCGAAGAGAATCAGCAGCGTTCGGCGATCATGCCTCAGAACTACGCATTTCAACTCACAGATTACCAGAAGGTCGGTGGGAATGAGTTCTATGTGCTCGAGGCGCGGCCGCTGACCAAAAACAAGTTTCTCTTTCGAGGGCGCATCTGGGTCGATGCGAAGGACTTTGCCATTGCTCAGGTCGAGGGCGAGCCGGCCGTCAATCCTTCGTGGTGGACGGTGAAAACCGACTTCACACGCAGCTATCAGAAAATCGGTAGCTTTTGGCTGCCCGAGTCAAACCAGAGCGAGACGAAGGTTCGGATGTTTGGCAGTGCAGTCCTGACTATCGAATATGGGAAATATCAAATCACGCAGACCCACAAGTTAAATCCAGCTCTCGATGTGGGGGAGAAGCCCTCGAATGGACAGTAATTCGACTTTGGTGCCGAATCCACTTAGCAGTTCAGGGAAGGGAGAAGGCTGCTGCGTGGAAGAGGACCATGTTTCTATGGCTACTTATAACCACAATTATTCGGAATCGGATCATCGCATTGCGTACCCGGTTTTCTCCAGGCCACGGTTGCGAGTTGATTCAGGGATTGCAGCACTTCCGGAGCACGAGAAAGAACAGCGCCCCGTATCTTCCCGCCCGCGTGAATGGGATTTATTTCGCGACAGCCTGGTGGTATCGGGCGCGAAGTCACGATCGCTCAATCCCTGGGCGGCACTTGGATCGGTGACCCTGCTGTCGCTTCTCTTGCTAGCACTAGTTGTCATCCCACTGTTTCACACGGATACGCTGCCTACGCGGGAGACACTAACGATGTTATATGTACTGCCGGCGGCCGCAGCGTCTAACATCACTAGGCTTTCCGTACCCCCGTCCGCTTCGAGAAACACCCCGACAAATATGAAGGTTCCTAGTGCAGTGCATAGGACGCAAGAAGCACCCCCTTCGCCTCCGTTGGATACTGCGGGCGGACTGGTTGGGGGAGTTCCTGGCGGAGTAGTCGGCGGAATTCCCGGTGGAGTGCTTAGCGAAGTGCTGCGGAGCACGGGCAGTGCGCCCGTCCTCGCGAAAACTCCCGCCCCCACGCCAAAGAGAATCCGCGTCTCCGCACGGATCGCAGAAGCCAACCTCGTCTACGACGTTGCGCCGAAGTATCCACCTGAGGCCGGCCGCGCGCGGATTCAAGGGACGGTAGTGCTGTTGGCCGTGATCGGCAAAGATGGCAGCGTGGAGGATGTTCGCGTCAAGAGCGGTTTGTCGGTGCTCGCGCAGGCCGCAATCGAAGCTGTAAAGCAATGGCGCTACCGGCCGTATCTCTTGAATGGAGAACCAGTTGAAGTCGACTCCCAGATCACAATTAACTTCACCCTGTCCAAAGGATAGAAATGTTGGCGACGCACAATAACAGACATGCCTCGTCCCACGGGCTCTTGGGAACGCCTCTGAATCTAACCCAAATGTTGCTGCTCATCGCCCTGGCAGGCGGATTGATTCTTGCTGTACCCGCGTCCGCCCAGTCCACTGAAGTGCTAGATACCAAAACAGGAAACATCCTCGGTACAGTGGTCGACAGTAACAACGATACGATTCCCGGCGCGACGGTAGTCTTGCAAAAACCGGTCGGCGATCCTCTCACAGTTGTAACCAAGGACGATGGATCGTTTGCATTCCACGACGTCACGCCAGGAATTGCCTATCAGATCACCGTCGCCGCAGAAGGACTTGCAGAGTGGAGCTCGTCCGTTACAGTCGAACCCGGGCAGGACAAGGCTCTTCCCGAAGTCAAGCTTCGCATTTTGGCTGAGCAGCGCGCGGTTACAGTAAGTTATTCGTCGGAGGAGGTTGCTGCCCAACAGCTCAAAGCTGAAGAGCAGCAGCGCGTCTTAGGTTTTATACCGAATGTTTATGTGGTCTACGAACCCCACCCGGAGCCTCTCACCACGCGGATGAAGTTCGAGCTAGCTTACAAAGATCTCACCCATCCAGTGTTCTTCGCCCGCACGGCGGCGTGGGCTGGCGTTGAGCAAGCCGCTGGACTCCGTAATTATCCCCAAAATACGAGAGGATATGGAGAGCGGTTAGGGACCGGCCTTGCCGACGGCGCTACCGAAGGCTTGATCGGCAATGCTGTTCTGCCCTCGCTGCTGCATCAAGACCCCCGCTATTTCTATCAAGGCAACGGGACAAAGAAGTCCCGGGCGCTCCACGCCATCTTAGCTGCATTTATCTGTAAGGGAGACAACGGAGCGTGGCAGCCGAACTATTCTACGTTGGGGGGCAGTCTGATTTCTTCTTCTATTTCCCTCGCTTACTACCCAAGTTCGGACCGCAACGCTCGGCAAGTATTCGGAAACTTTGGAGTCGGAATGGCCCTGCATGTTGCTGGGGGGTTGGCTCAGGAGTTTATCTTGGGCAAGTTCACCAGCAGAGGTAAGCGCTAGGCAGATGAAGGTGTTTAGCTCCGTTTTAGACGCCTGCCGAGTTCGATGGGTATGGCTAGCGGGGGGTCTTGGCCGTTTCGAAGGGAGGGAACCCTGCAGCAGGCCCGAATCTTGCGAAACATTGGACTGGTTGGTTTGCTCGCCACCTCCCTGCTTCTCTGCTCCTCGCAGTCCTTTGAGCCGGCACCGAGACTGTATCGGGCCAAGCCGGAGGATGTGCCGCCGTGGGCCGAACAGGGAAGTTTTCGTTTCATCCGGCTAGATGGCGGACGAATCGAGAGCTGGAAAGCCGAGCGGACCTGGTGGGGCAAGAAGTTCAGCGCCAAAGAGAAGAACGTGCTGAGCCACATCTACGACCGCGATTTCGAGCAAATGCTCGGCTTGCTCAAGCAGGCGGAGTTTAACTGGATCTGGATCACGTGGAGCAGCGGCTGGTCGGTTAAGGATGAGCACGAGAACCGGGAGAACCTGAAAAAGGTAATCGCCCGCTGCCATGAGAACGGCATCCATGTCTCGGCTTACCTGTCGGCTTCCAACATGTTCCGCAAAAGTGCCTACCGCGACGACCCGGAAACGAAGAAATACAGCCTGTGGATGCGCGGCATCCCCATGTTCTACGCCGGCCCGACCAAGGCCGAGCCGCATATCTCCTGGGATCGCCGGCTGGCCGACGCTCGCAAGCCCGGCTGGCGGGCCTACCTCTTGAAGAAGGCGGAGCTGGCGGTAGACGCGGGAGTGGACGCGATCATGTGGGACAACATGATCGGTTACAACGAAGGCCTGGCCCAGTTGCTCGATGACACCCAGCGGATGGCGGAGCGGAAGGTGCAGCAGACCGGACGACCCAAGGTTTTGGTTTATGCCAATATTCATATTCCAACGGACCGGTTTGGCATCAACGACATTAACGACCTGATCTGGGAGGAAGATGGCAAAGACACTCCAGGGGTGTGGGACGGTCATTGGCAGGTAGACAACGCGCGCAAAATCAAATTCTTGAGCGGCGAGAAGCAGCCTTGGCAGCCCCTGAAGTATGAGAACGACCTTTACCACTGCGGCCCGCGCGAGCGCTGCATCCCCAGCCCGGCCGAGCAGAAGCTTTCCATCGCCGAGGCCTATGCCTTCGGCGCGGCCACATCGCGCAACATCGAGGGTCGATTCCTCTCAGCGCTGATCACGGGCGAGCCGGAGGCTCAGGAAGCCTGGAAGGCCATCGCTCAATACAACCATTTCCTGGTCGAGCATCGGGAGCTGTATCATCAGGCGGCGCCGGTGGCGCGGATCGCCTTGATCTCCGTGGAGCCGAGGAACGCGCTGGCCGACGAATTCCTCAAGCAGAGTATTTTTTTTGAGACCAAAGTGCTCGCGCACCTAGACAAGGGAGTGCCCCTGGAGCAGTTTAAGGTGCTGGTAATGCCGGCCCACCTGCCCAAGCTCAGCGGAGAACAAAAGGCCCGGTTGGATGCGTTTACCGCCGCCGGGGGCGTCATCATCAGGGCCGGAAAGACGGGGGCGGGAATTGCGCCGCGCGCCGAAGCTGCGTCGGGAGGGCCTCGCCTCAGCCTGGAGCCGCGCGGCTACGTGCTGGGCCAGTTGACCGGCAAACCCGACGGTCGGACTTTGATCCTTCACTTGCTCAACTATGATCACCAGGCACCGGCAGAGAACGTCAAAGTCCGGCTAGACCTCGGCGGCTTGGTCCCGGACCTGAGCCGCTGGGAGGTGAAACTCCTTTCGCCGGACGCAGCGCATCCTCAGTTCTTTGATCTCTCTCTGCACGGGAGCGTCAGCGAATTCACTCTGCGCCGGATCGAGCATTATACCGCGGTGACTCTCTCGGCCAGGGCGGGGCGGTAGTTTTATGGAACAGCCCAGGCTTGCTGTGCGCCTGGTCTTTCCATATAGCCGCTCCTGAACCAGCGTCCAGAAAGACACACTTCCTCGTCGGCGTAAATGTTGACATTCTGATCCTGCAGGAGGTCGATCTCAGCGCGCGACGCGCGCACCGCCCGAGTATTTCCGGAGACGATCGCCCGCAGCGGGGCTGGTTGGCAGGATGGTTCCGGCCGGGCCTTGTGCGCTCGGGCCCGCGCGGTGGGAGTTTGAAGAAGTCACGCCGGAACCGGGGAGCTCTCCACGGCGACTTCCATATCAGCCAAGCAAACGTCTTCGCGCACTACGCTTTTGCCTTTGCATCTCGATTGCGATTCGTTCCTGGGTCCAAAAGGCGCGCGAAAGATCCGGCCGCCCATGTTGCGAACATGTGGGCATCAAAAAAGAAACCGAATGGTTGACACTTGGATCATGCCGCGCGAGAGGCCGCGTCACGATTGACCAGTAGCTCAAATATGGTACCAAGTGCCTCCGGGCCTCTAGAGCTGCGATAGAACACTCGCAATTCGTCAAGTTGCTCTCCGCCCAACGTCTTCACTATCGAGAACGACATGCGATTGATCGAGTTTGGATTGCGCCAGACGATTTTCATGACCGCCTACATTGCCTTCAAAAGAGCGATATTTGCGAAATTCGTTCTTCGAAGTGTCAATACAGTGACACTTTGCCAGACAGTCACTTAGTGATCTCTCCCGACGTTGATCGTAGCGTAAGTCAAGTTCACGCATCAACGCCCGTCTCCTCTGCACTTGAACTTCCATTCGATCCTTCGCAGCACGGAAGGGCTACGGAAGCTTCGAAGTGAGAAGACTGACTCCAAGGCGTGGCTCGCTTTTGCCGGGAGATGAGGCGTTTCGTCCATGCAAAGCATTTGGTGACTCAGTTGCTCTTACGTTTGAATCCGAAGCGATAGGCCGCAGCCCCTACCGAGTGCCCCCAAAACTCCTGCGGCCTCGCGCTCAAGGTTCTGTGCATTTCGGCGGGGAAGAACCGCCGCAACAGGGAGAGACTTTTATGGCTTTGCTTGCTGTAGTTACAAACACCAACTCGAGCTTGATCTCCGCCATACGTAACCTGGTCTGTCCGCTCTGCGGCGCAAGCATGATGGGATTTCGATGTCTCGGATACTGTTGCAGCGATTGGCGACCGGAATGGGAGCGCGCGATGTGCGCTGGATCGAAGAGTAGGGGAGCGCGCTCTGGAAGATCATGCGCAAAGCATCGAACCTAGACAAAAGTGGCTCGCGTCGACCAGATTCTCAATGAGAGGCAGCGGGGCAATCACGGAAGCGGACTGGACGTTCTGGCCGAAAGCCGTCTTGCTTTCCAATCCTCGAGCGCACGAGATCTCACGCGTTGCTCGCTTTGCATGGTCCGCCTTGTATTGGAACATGGCGGTCGTCCTCTGGGGTGCTTATGTAAGAGCCACGGGTTCAGGCGCTGGCTGTGGAAATAGGTGGCCCCTCTGCGATGGCGACGTTGTCGGGGCAAACGCTAAAGCGCAAGCGATCGTCGAGTTCACACACCGAATAACCAGTGCCATTTCGCTGTTCATGGTGACGGGTCTCGTTGTTTGCTGCTGGCGAGTAACAAAGAAAGGCGACTGGGTTCGCTATTCGGCGTTTCTCGCCGCCGCACTTCTGGCAAATGAAGCGCTGCTGGGAGCCGCGCTAGTCCTATTGAAGCATGTGGCCAATGACCAATCTACCGGCCGAATTCTCTTTCTCTGTTTGCACCTCGGCAATACACTTCTGCTTCTTGCGGCGCTATCGCTCACTGCCGTCTGGTTGTCGAATGGCAGCAAGAGATTCACTCTCATTGGCGAATGGCAAGTAGTAGGTTCTATCGGACTGGGCCTATTTGACGCTCTGGCCACGGGAATTACTGGGGCGGTAGCGGCTCTGGCCGATACCCTTTTCCCGTCAACATCGCTGCCCTCGTCCCTGGCGCGAGATTTCAGTTCCGGCACACCCACCCTCTTGCATGTTCGGCTACTCCATCCTACGTTAGCCGCGGTCGCTGCGTGCTACGTTCTGTGGGGCATCTTGAGATTCTCAATCAGGCGGAACCGATTCTCGCAATCTGCAATCGCTCTTATCGTCCTCTTCGTCGTGCAGGTTGGTATCGGCATAACAAATGTATTGTTCCTCGCTCCGGTTTGGCTCCAGATCGCCCATCTCTTCGTAGCCGATGTGCTGTGGGTGTTGCTGGTGGTTGCCTCGGCCGACCTCGTATTTGAACACGCCGGCATCGGCGAGGCTAATGCTCTGGCAAGCCTCATCAAGGAAGGGCAAGAACGGTGAAGCGGGGTGCGCAGATAGCCGCCTGTTGTGGGATTGTGGCAGTTGCGATCGCCGGCGGACTCTCCACCGATATCCCGCCAAGTACATATCAGCCCCCCTCGAACTCAGAAGTCATTGGCTACCTGCTTCAATCGGTGAACTGGTATCGCCATGTGTACGCCGAACGGCAGGTCGCCAACGAACCGACGGACTTCATGTTTCTCGATGACAATCAAGGGGTCGAACAGCAGATTGTGAAGCTCTCGTTCGAGTTCGCTAAGTCGGATGCGGCGGTGGAAACGAGCGCAGCTTCCTCACACGGCGGAACTAAATCGCCAGATCCTCCTCCTGCTGACCTTACCCACTTTATCGAACTAAAGAAGCGAAATGATGAACTAAGCCAGCAAGCAATGGAGGAGATAAGAAACCTCGACAAAAGGCTGAACACCGCCAACGGGGCGGATCGCGGGAAATTGAAAGCTGCTGAGGAAGACGCTCAAACTCGATTGCATCTTCTGGATGCGGTCGCGCAAGGCCTCAATGATCTAGTCGAGTTCGTTCAGAATCCCAGTGAAGCACAAGCCCAACGTGCACATTTGGATTCCATCATCGACCACCTCGCACAATCGATACCGGAAATGAACGGCGAGTCGGTTCCCTCCGCGACAGCACGCCTGCAGCAGGCAAATTCCAGAATCGCGAGTAGTGACGCCGGCATCTTCGCTCTGGTGTCGAATGTCTCAGCGATGAGCCGTAAGCTTCACCTGGTTGACGAAAAGATACACCTCACTAACAACTTGACATTGTCCGAGGAGAATCTGCGGATCCCACTGGCCGCTTTCGTAACTCGGCTTATTCAGAGTGTTGCAATAATCGACTTGCAGACCAGCGATCTTCCATCCTTGCGCGAAGAGAAGTCGCACCTCGCCGCAGTTACTCTCGAACTCAAGGCGCTATCGCCGGCAATCGTCGCGCTCGATAAACAGAAGGTCTTGCTTGCCGAGTATAAATCAAACGTGCTGCGCTTGCGAACCGACGTAGCAGGCGAGTGCGGGCAGGCGTGGAAGAAGCTGATGACCCGATTTCTCGTCGTTGCGTTGATCATAGGTTCGCTACTTGCAATCGGCCGCGTCTCGCGCCAGCTCGCACTACGACGTGTTCAAGATCCAAATCGGCAACGTCTGATAACTATGATCCACCAACTTTTCACTCTATCGGCCATTGCAGTCGTCATATTGTTCGTCCTTGCTTCTGACTTGAAGTCGGTCGCAACCTACTTTGGGCTTCTCAGCGCCGGGCTCTTGCTCGCACTGCAAAACGTCATCCCCGCCAGTCTCGGCGCTCTCCTCCTAGTGGGGAAGCGCGGAATCAGAATTGGTGACCGAGTACAGGTTTCCGGCATTACCGGCGATGTCATTAATATGGGCCTGCTGCAATTCCAATTGAGAGAATTCGATGTACAGCAGCAACGCTTCACAGGCCACGTAGCGACCTTTTCGAATTCCTTGGTTTTTCTGTCTCCCGCCATTGGCCTGCTCAAGTTAAATTCAACTCTTGAGAATGCGTCCAAGCCCACAGCGAACAAAGCGGGGACAGAGGCGGATTTGGAGAGGCGCGGGTCGCCCGCCGGAGCAGAGATCTAAGGATCAGCTCGTAACCCTGAACATCAGGAAACGCAAGTGCAGATCACTCAGGTACGTCACTCTGATGACTTCTGCTCTTGGTGTCAGGGTAATGACTCTCGGCAATGTTGGGTTTCGGCTGCAGCCCGGGATTTTCGTGGTCTGTCACGCGGATTGTCCAACAGCCACTGGAAACTCCAGCAACTTGCCGCGTTCGTTTGGCGGCAACCTCTTTAGAACCTTGCGAAAGCTTTGTGGAATATAGAATTCGATTATCTTTGCCATGCATCCTCCGAAGTACCCTTCTGCTGCACAACCGGCGAAAATGCACGCTGCATGCCAAAAGCGACTCCACACGAGAAGGGGACGATGTCCTGCAGGCGCAAGTCACCTCACGAGCCTGATTGACACCATTTGTTCCGTCCCGTTTTGCGTCGCGTAGACGTGATGATACGGCGATCTGCCTTTTGGCAGGTTACGTGCTTTTGTTCTCGGGGGATGAGAAACAGCATGCTGGAAGCAACCGTACGCACAGAGAATGATCGGTGCCGTGAGGTGGTCGACCACCAAAGCCCGGCTCGGAAATTGCAGGACGTTCTGTCACTTCGCTTACCGTCTTTCTATCGTTGTGCCTTCCGACTGTTGGGGAATGCCGCTGACGCAGAGGATGCAGTGCAGGAAGCCCTGTTGGCCGCTTTCAAACACATAAACCAGTTTAGGGGGCAGTCGCAGATGTCCACTTGGTTGACGGCGATTGTCCGCAACTGCGCTCTGCTGCAATTGCGCAAACGATCACGCCAGATTCATTTCCCGTTGGACGAGCAGTTCGGAGAAGAGCAGGCGCGCTCTGTATGGGAAGGATTTGCGGACGAGCGGCCCGGCCCGGAAGAGGAGTTTCGAAATTCCGAACTAACGGCGCGCTTGCGAAAATACACAGCACTTCTGTCGCCTACTCTGCGAAGAACGTTTCAGCTGCGTGTCGTGGATGGTCTCTCAATCTTTGAGACAGCACGAATCCTGGGAGTGCCAAACGGAACGGTCAAGGCGCAACTGGCACGCGCGCGGGCAAAGATTGCGCGGCACATGCGGCCAGTGCTTGCACCAAGTCGTCGTAGACCTCAGCGACTGCACAAGTAGTGCACCCATCAGAGGTGACTCATGGAACCGCACGCGGGATCATCCAACACCCAAACAATCTACGAAGAGAACCCATGGAACGCGGGAACGCCTGGCCAGAACATGCAATGGGAGAGCCCGATACGTTGGACCGCTACGTGCTACGACTCAGTTGCATGAGCTCGGTGAACATGGGCAGCTCAAGGTGATGTCGTGGACGAGTTGGTCGATACCTCAACTTGGCGGTACGCGGTAATCTGCGCTCGGTCGGAGCCTGATCGTGAACGATTGGTGCTCGCATACCCAAACGAAGAGACCCTACGGGACCTCATCGCAGCACCTAGTATTGTGGCGCTCGGCTACAGCTCTCGAGCTGACGCTCTCAAGAATATGGATCGGTGTATAACTACCACCATTTCTATAAAGCGATTGAAAATGGCGGCGCTCGACACAAAAACGACTTTCTTGACAGTATTGCGGCCACTCGCAGGCAGCTTTGAACTCTCGGGAGCTTCAAGAGTCATGCGTAATCTCCTGCACAATGGTCTCGCTGCGGCTCTCGTCTTTTTCTACTCGAGAAATGTACTGTCCTCGACAGTTCGGGCCTTAATCTCTTTTTGAACGGGAGCGCCGGAAGTTTCGAAGACTGTCAGGCAAGGCGATTCATTGACGGAAGTGTCATCGACACCGTTGGCGTCAGAGGATTTCTGAAACTGATCGAAGCCGAGCCTGTCCTTTATCGGCTTTCCGTGCAAGGGGGATGTGGCCTTTGTCGTGCATATGCTTCTTGAGGAACTTTCTGCACGACGCGAGGTGAAAAGATGAATGCTCAAGGTCAACGAAAGTGCGCCTATTCGGCTTGCCAATGCACAGTCACAGCTACGGAGGCATACTGCAGCGTCTATTGCTCCCAAGCCGATCTTGTGCAGGAGACCGAAATTCAATGCGATTGCAAGCACCATCCCTGCGCGCTCGACTGAGCAAGTCCGATGCAAGAAGACCGCGCGGACTCGGCCTGTCGGCTACGGATCATCAACTATGGCATTCCCGGACCGACGTACCGTCGACATTCTGCTGACGATTGCGTTGTTGACAGCAGTCGGCGTCGCAGTCTATTGCGCTCGGCGGGTCATTCTGATCTTTGTCCTTGCCATACTCTTCACCTACCTCATCGATCCCGTAGTGAAGTTTCTGCAGCGCCATTCTTTGCTTTTCAGAAATCTCCGAGGGCCCGCGGTCGTCGAGGTGTACATCGCGTTTGTGCTGCTGATAGCGCTCGCGGGTTACACGTTTGCCCCAAGCCTGGCGAGAAGTACGACCAGGGTGCTGGATGAGGTTCCCGCTTTTCTGAATAATCTTTCCACTGGTGATATCGCAAGTGATCTGCGAGGAAAATACGGTTGGAGCGACGCGCAGGAACTTCGCTTTAGGGCCTTCCTTGCACGGCACAAAGAGGATATTCAGAGTCTTGTACCAACGGTCGATCGCTATCTTTCACACGCTGCGCAAATCTTCGGGTGCCTGCTATTGATCCCCATTCTGGCCATCTTTTTCCTGCGCGACGGTCCCCGCATCGTGGATGTTCTCATTCGGCTGCTCTTTCATGCCGATCGGCATCCGAAGATTCATGCATTAGTAGGCCAACTGCACCTGATGCTGACCCAATACATTAGGGCGCAGCTGTTGCTGTGTGTGTTCTCTCTCGTATTCTATTCAGCAGCTATGTTCGTCCTGCGGTTTCCGCATGCAATCGCATTGGGGATCCTAGGTGGATTTCTGGAGTTTATTCCAGTTATCGGCTGGACAAGCACATTCGCTGCGGTTGTTGGCGTCGGTATTTTGAATCACTCTCACTGGGTCTGGATGGCGGCATTGTTGGGAAGTTGGAGAGTGATTCAGGACTATTTTGCCACGCCGAGGATCATGGGAAGTCACTTGAAGATTCACCCTCTGGCTGCAATTTTCGCAGTGCTGGTCGGGGCCGAACTCGGAGGGATCGTCGGCATCTGCCTCGCAGTACCGATGATGGCGTCGTTCTCCATAGTCTGGCGTTCCGTTGCTGAGGAGCGAACAAAACGAGGTTGGGTATCCGATCGGGAAGCCGCTGCGGGTGGATCTTCCAATCTTGTAGAGACAGCGATCTCATGACCAATCGGTTGGCGGTGCACTCGTCACCCTGTCAAAGCCTTGCGATTGTGTGGCTGCCTAATCGGGTTGGTCACAAGGGCACTGGCTGGGTTCGTTAAGAGCTCGATAAGCGTTTCTGAGGATGTGGCGGGACTCAGGAAGCCATTCGCGCCCTTTTATCGAGGCGTCCTGTCCAATCTCGCGCCCGAGTTAGACCGGGTCCGGTGGTCCTAACTGTGCGCCAACGTGCGTACCTCAGCGTAGGCCGTTCTTACCCGCAGGTCTCGACAAGTGTCAATTGTGATTTTGACATCTGGTGACACAAGGCTCCAACGACTTTACTTTAGCCAGTGATTTCAGCATCTTGTGGGTTTGTGGCTTTGGCAACCGTATTGCGTTCTTTCGATTCGTCTGAGCTTCACGTGTTCAGGATTTCCATCGTCGATATGACCCGCGCCACGCAGACTTGCGGTGGCGGGAAAGCTCAGCAGTCCTTGGGTGGCGAACCTGACACTATTTAAGAAGATGACTGAAAACACCACGAGGGAATATTGTTGTCGACTTTCAGCAATGTCAAACGACAAGTGAGAGAAAGGCAAAGGTGACCATGGGGCAGGCAAAGCACATCACGAAAGACGCGGCGTACACCAACCGTGATGATTTCCGCCGAATCTTTGACGAAAACATGAATAGCCTCTATCTGCTCGCGTTTCTGCTCACGGCGGACCACGAAAGGGCTGAGCAGTGCGTCGTCTCCGGTCTGCAGGACGCGGTCGGAGGCAACCCGGTTTTTAGGGAGTGGGCGCGCTCCTGGACCCGCCGCGTGATTATCCAGAACGCCGTGAGGCTAGTCAAACCACGGCCGGACAACGGAAGTGGCCGTTTGAAAACTCCTTCGGTGGATCGCGACTACGACCCACTACCGGCGAAACGGCAGGTGGAGATTTCGGCAGTTCTTGGATTGGAACCCTTCGAGCGCATTGTGTACGTGACCACGGTTGTCGAACAATACTCAGATCATGAGTGTTCTCTGTTACTGGGCTGCCCACGGCGAGATGTTCTCCCGGCTCGAACTCGCGCTCTCGAGCAAATTGGAAGCCAGGTGGAAATGCAGGACCGACAACTGTCCAATGTCAGTGCACAAGATCCCGGGTTGCACGATGGGCCAGGCTCGTTGATCGAGTTGATGGCCGTTCCGCTTTTTGTGACATCGGCAGAGCTCAGTGACTCCGGGAATGTCGGTTTACTCTGAGGATCAGAACGCAACTGGAACCTCGCACCGCCTTGTTTAACGGAACAGCATCCGTATCACTCAAAGTTTTGTGCAGGTGGGCGTCCGGCGGTAAGGAAGCCCCTGCTGTCGTTCTCCACTAGTGGGGAAGGGGATGGCGAGTGACTCCCCAATGCCGAATGTAACCGTTGTTGGTTGTAGCAACGCTCGTTTATCGAAGACCTGACGAAGGCCGACCTTTAAATGGAGGACTTCCCAGCCATACTGTGAAACACGTAGCGCGCCTACATTTTCCACGGTATTGCAACTCTTTGTAGTCGCAACTAGATAGTTTAGGAGGGCGGTCGTCGCGCCAAAGGAAGTCGTGTTCAATCCTGCAATCATAAGACGGATATGCCAGCAGTTAGTGGCGGAAGACGACCCTCAGCGAACCAGGGAACTGTTGTCCTTGTTGAAGGCCGTGGTCCGGGATGACCAAGAAGAAGTTCGTCTGCGATTGCATTTCCTGGCCAAGCACTACAAGGCCTTTCTGGAAGACGAAGAGACAGAAAACGGCTTGCTGGAGAGCGGTGCGGCATGAAAAGCCTCGTCTACCTTCGCAACGTCCTGGGCACGGTAGGAATACTTTTCGGTGCGTACGTCGCAGTAAGAGCGCTGCCTGACTTGCGACGCTACATCCGAATCAGCATGATGTAGGCGCCCCTATGCGCAGTTTCTGGCGGGCGGGGCTATCAACTCACCGTCAATCTCGCCCTCGGAATCGAGCCTTAGGCCGACGCCACATCCGCAGAGGATGCACTCGAACATCAGGTAGGAAACGCCGTCAAGGTCTTTCACGAGGTCTGGAGGGTGCCTAAGCTGGTGTGGGCAGGGCTCGGGGTCGAAATGCATTCTTAGCCGCTCTTTTGTCCCTTCCTCCACTTTGCCCATCGTGCCCGTTGGTCATGGCTGATCCTGAAACGCTCAAGCACGCCGATGGGCGCCCCGCCGTGGATGCCGCCGACTGCTGCAACTATTTCCAGAAGAACCGTAACAAGCAGAGCCGATCGTTCCAATCCTGTTAGCGAATAGCTACGCTTCAGTTAGACCGGGAGGTCGCGCAGACGATTCAAGCTGTCCAAGGCCTTGATCAGCTTGCGACGCTCCTGCGAGGTCTCCCGCAGACCCCCCAGGCGGCGGAAGATTGCCTCATAAGCTTCGGTCATACGCAGCAATTGAAGGCAAGGATGTCTTTCGAGCATCGCATCCCTGAATTTCATGGACCACTCTTGGCCGATAAGCATAAACGCTGCGCTCCTCGCAGGGCGCAATCGTGCGCGAACGCGTGTGCGTGAGGCGCGACGCGGAACGATTGGGCTGAATTAAATTAACTATGAGGAACTCTAAGGCCAATGGCTCCGCTGTGGAATCGGGCGAAAACTGTAGTTTCGCGAACGGAGTATTGATTTCGCCCCGCGCACTTGCCAAGCGGCTGCCACGCGCCTGATCTCCTCCTCGGCCCGAATCTCTCGCCGCGCCGGAAGCGTACCGCAGGAGCTAGAGGATCTGCACGATGCCCGACATTACAGAACTGCGCGGCGGAAATCGAAGTGTCGGTGACAGGAGGCAGCTACATATTCGAGTGTATTGGAGGGGAACCTACATAGAGGTAGACTGCCGTCACTTCGATCCTGAGAGCGTTCACCCCTGTGCCGGATGCGTACTATGTCGGGTTCTCTGCTCAACAAAAAACCGACTTCACCGACACGGAGTCTCCGTTTGTACAAATAACCTGGCGCGATGCACCCAGTCTTCCGCGACCCGCGATCGGCTTGCCCCCGTTTTCGGTCGTGATCTCGATGGCCTACTTGCTCGCCCTTCTGGGAGCCGGACTCTACTGCCTGCTGTATTTCCTCCTGTCTGAATGATTTGCCGCGAGTGAGCGGACGTTGGATGGAAGCGTGGCAGCGGGCCCGGCTGTAGCTGCGACGGGGCAGCCCCTCGCAAAAGGGAGAACTGTCATGGGGGCTCGCTCGGGGGGAGTTGGATGGCGCTCTAGGCGGAGCGGTCTAAGTTGCGATCACGCAGACGATTTAAGGTGTCTATCGCGGCTTCCAGCTTATGGCGATCGTTCGAGTTCTCCTCCAGTTCCTCAAGGCGACGCATGATCGCCTCGTAGGCTTCAGCGATGCGTAGCGATTGCAGAACCGGATTCCTTTCGAGGATCGCGGCCCTGTATTTCAGCCTCCAATCTTCCTTCATGACCTGACTTTGCCGCGCTCGCACGAGGACAGCTATCCCCCGGAAGCCCTACGGAAACGAGTGCGAGCATGTAGACACAAAACGTGGCGTGAGGCCAAGCTCCGTTTTCGGTCTGCGTCCATGAGAGCGAAAATATACTTCCGCTTTTTGTTCGGCTAGGGTGGGTTCCCGAACCTACATGCTTCGCCGCGTTGAAGGGGAATCCGCCGAGAACTACGCTTGAACAGCCGGATCGTGCGGTGGGAACTTTACGCCAACGCATCAAGGAAGATGTCGACGAAGTCGGTCGAAGATTTCGGGGTGAGGATCATACCCCCGCGTTACGTCTTGACCTTTGCCGCTGGAGTTGGCGTCGGTCTAGGGGTGGGGATACTGACGGCGCCGGCCAGCGAAAGAAAAGCCGAAGCGCAACTCGCTGGCAAGGTTCGAGATGTCGGCAACAGTAACCGACCGCAAGCGACGCCTCAACACGGCCAGCCTACTCGTGCTATGTATTGGGCACTCCCGGGCTATTCCTTTGATGTGTCCTATCCAGCTACCGTGTGGATCGCGGCGGATCTCGGGGGAGAACTTTTGAGGGTCCAAGCCTTAAAAAGGGGGAGCCCCCGAGACCGCCAGCACGACATCCACCAGCAGTGGGTAAGGGCTTGTTGATCTTCTTCATAAGGCGCTGCCCGCCCATGTGATGGCTGTCAGAACCCGTGCTTCCTTTTCCGCGTTTCCTGAGCACGTTGCTTGCTGCCTCTTGGATCATTACGTCCAATCCGAGCCACGCAAGAGCATCGGCCATAGATTCGCGTTTCTGCGAACGAAGTGCTCTCATTGCAGACCTGCCGTCGGAACAGATCCCGTTCAGACCGGGGACCCAAATGATCAAACGCACTATGGCCCGATGCTCCAGAAGTTCACCGATCCTCGAAACATCAGAATTGCGCTCATTCCGCTCTTGAAAGACAAGAGTGAGTGCGAGCCAATCCGCGACCAGACCAACGCTGGGTACTGCCGCTGGATGAACAAGTACCAGCGAAGCTGATCTCCTGCAGTCAAGCAGAGGAGCAGCAGCCTCTGCTCTCAAGAAGCCTTTGACATCAGGAAGCTGATGGAGAGCGGCACCAGGCCGAAGCGCTCAAGGTTCCGGGCTGAGGCTCCGATCCCAACCGTGCTGGAGAAGGCGAAGCGGCACCCAGCCCTCAAGGCCCACTGCAACCTGACGTTCAACAATGCGGTCTGCACGCCATTACGCCGGTGCACAAGTCGGCAACTGGTCGTGCGCAGATAGGCCGTGTCTCCATTTATGTGGAGAACACCCCCGCCCGCGACTTCGCCATTTCGTCGCACCAAGAAAGGCTGTGCACCGTCCGCAAATCCGAAACAATAGAACGTATCGAGCAGCCAGGATGGCACCATGGATTCATCCACCGGCGCATCGGATTCCTGGAAACCTGCGGCCACCGTGCGCACCCACACCTCGGCGTCGTCCAGGGTGGCCGGTTGAACTTCAATGTTATCGGGGACTGGCTTGCCCGGGATATCGGCGAGCGGCCTCCACCAATTCTCCATGGGCGTTCCGGCTTGGTATCCGCGGCTCGCTAGTAGGGAATTGACTCCGTCGTGAGTTCGGCCGGAGATCGCGATCCGCACGGGGGATTTGCGGGACTCGTAAAAATCCTCGATCGCGGCAATGTCTGTGACCCCGACCGCGCTGGATGTTCCGACTCCGACGGCGCAGGTCAAAGGCACATCCGGACCGCTATAGGCGACGCAGGCGCCGGCCAGATCGGTGCAGCACGCACCCACGTCGGGCCTCCGAAATCTCATGGCCGCGGTCGCGGTCTTCAACATCGCAATCGACGCATTCTGGACCTTTTCCAGCAGCATCTCGCTGTCGAACGTTTGGCAGTTCGCCGAACCGGTTGGGGAGTATCTCACTTTAGCGTCGAGCATAACGAACAGGTTTTCCCGAGCTCAGTTATAAGTCTGAAAAAATGTGCTCCTTCAGGATTCCTTCCTGGAGATTCCTAGATCGGCGAGCACGGAGAGCCAGAGAAGATCAGTGCTGCTCTCCGCCGGCTACACTATTACCCCACATCGCGCTATTCCCCCACATGGCACTGTTGCCCCACATGGCGCTGCTGCCCCACATGCCGCTGTTCCCCCACATGGCACTGTTACCCCACATGGCGGATGAACCCCATAGCGCCGACGAGCCCCACATCGCCGATTGGGAGGCCACGAACTGAGAGGACCCCCAGACGGACGTGTTGCCCCACATGGCGGATTTTCCCCAGACCGAGGATCGATCGAAGCTTAGAAAGATGTTCCCCGAACGCGCGTCGTAGTTGGCCACGGGAGACATCGCGGTCCCGCTTGCCAGGTCGGTGCTGGCCAGGGCAGCTGCAATATCCAGATACCCGGCGCCGACTGTGAACACGTCGTATTGGCTCGTATAGGTGATTCCGGTCGTGGCATCATACACACTGCTCGATTGCGGGAACGATTTGTAAGCCGTCTTCATCAGTCGCGCCTTCACCTGATCAGGAGTAAGACGCGGTTGCGCTTGCAGCAGGTCGGCCACGGCTCCGCTCACCACACCCGTCGCCATGCTGGTTCCGCTCAACGTGAAGTAGTATGCCGATGGTGACGGACCGCCTCCGTAGACGTAGTAACCGTAGGGAACGAGATTGTTGGTTTCGGTCGTGTAGAGCGTAGTCCCCGGAGTTTCCGTGGAGATCAATAAATTGCCGGGAGCGACAATGTCGGGCTTGACTACGTGATCGATGACAGTGGGGCCCTTGGAACTGTAGCTTGCAATGAGATCATCCGTCCGCTGGGGAGTTCCCATCGGTTTCATTGCGCCCACCGTGATCACGTAGGGATCGTTGCCCGGCGAGTTAATCGTCCCATATCCAGCGGACGGCTGGTAACGACCGTTGTTTCCCGCTGCCACGACTACCACGATTCCACTTTTCCACGCTTTTTCGACGGCCTGACACAACGGATCCAGCTTGTAGCTCTCGAACACCCCGCGCCCGAGCGACAGGTTCATCACGCGAATGTTGTACTTCGATTTAAGCGAGATCGCTTGGTTGATCGCGGCAATGACCTGGCTGTCGGTTGCCGATCCGTTCGCATCGAGCACTCGCAGGTTGACGATCTTTGCTCCCGGCGCCATTCCCTTGAAAGTCTTGGAAAACGGGATTCCGGTCGAAATCACGCCATCCCCAGCAATCAGCCCAGCGATGTGCGTTCCGTGGCCGTACTGGTCGCCCGCATTCGACGTCCCGGACACGAAGGACTGGTTGTACACCACACGCGAGATCGGCAAAAGACCCGTGTAAAAGTCCGGGTGATTGTTCACGCCGCTGTCGATCAAAGCCACGCCAATGCCGCTGCCGGTGTAGTTCGATTGCCATGCAGCTTCCACGTTCACCGCCGGGCCTGCGTTGTTGAGCAGTGTTTCCAACGGCCGGTCCTGGCTTATGTAGACGACGTTCGCCTGGTTCGAGAGGCTCACGATGCCGGGACCGTCGAGCAAGCCGACAACGCCGTTGATGAGCGGCAACTGGCCGAGGATTGATCCACCAAGTTTCACGATGTCGTTTACCAGGCAATCCACAAGGCCAAGCAATCCACTGCAACTGACCTGCGTCCCCGGTGCATACTGCACGATGACTTGTACCTGCTTGGTGGAGTTATAACCACGCAGATCCGGTGAAATTTTGGAGTCATCGGCGTAGCCGAGCGTGACCGTTATCAGCAAACAAACCAGGATGAACTTCTTCATGAATGTCCTTCCGCGGGGCCGGAGACCCACTTGAACGTCCAATATAGGACTAGATTGCAATCGGTTGGCCGGACGTGGGGCCGCGTCAGCGCTGAGGAATCAACGGGTTAGACCATCGCATGCTGCGCCACCCGGACAGTTTGTCCCCGGGGGCCACCAGGGCTGGGACAATCTGTCCTTAAGCTTCGCACCGTCCGGTTGCATCTCCGGGCACATCCACAAACCCCGAAAGGTCAGGTTGGCGATCTCGACAAACTCACTTTCGCAGCGTAAACCCGCCGGTCAACGTCCGAAAGGACCTAAGGCCTTCGGCCCGTGTCCGCCGGATCGTAGCGTTTAACGAAAGTCTCAAGAGCCGCACGGTCGCCGCTGTTGAAGGCTTTCAGAAACGCCTGAAGGACTTCACCGGCCGGCCCTGCAGGAATCGCCGGCTGACCGAATCCGGGGACGGCGAGGAGCATGGCAAGAGCTGCGAGAACCACTCCCAATACCGATGGCGGCAATGTTCTATTTCGGAAACGAAAAAGGGCATGATCATCGTTCCACGAATCTCCTGTTGACCACAAACACGGAAATAAATGGCACACCCGTCTAGCTTGTGTCCGGAACAACTCGATGATTTTGCTCGCGGGAACCCTCGGGCGCGTCAGAGGTTTGGTCTTCACCAGAAGACCTCGGGGAAATTCGCGCCGACCTTCGTCTAAATTAGCCCCGGCACGGGCGGAATTCGCTAGAATGTCCGAGGCGCGCCGCTTGCCGGCTCGAATTGGGCGCGGCCTGAACCCCCGATTCGTTGGGGAGTCCTCCTAATGAACGATAGCGCGGTCACTGGACAGCCGACGTGGAACGCAGTACCCATCGCCGAGTTGGACGTGCTCTGGATTACCGCAGGCCTCGGGTGCGATGGGGATACGATCGCCATGACCGCGGCAACGCAGCCGAGTATAGAAGCCGTGCTTCTGGGAGCGATGCCGTGGATCCCCAAAGTCTACTTGCACAACTCCTTTCTTTCTTCCGAAGTCGGCGAAGACTTCATGGCTCATTTTCATGCGGCTGCGGAGGAACGTTCGTCCCGACCCTTCATCCTGGTGATTGAAGGATCTATCCCAAACGAGAAGAACAAAGAAGAAGGATACTGGGCATCATTCGGCACGGACCAGAAGTCGGGTCAGCCGATTCTGACGTGCGATTGGATCGACCGTCTCGCGCCCAAGGCGTGGGCAGTTGTCGCTGCAGGAACGTGCGCCACCTATGGGGGAATTCACGCGATGGAAGGGAATCCTACCGGGTGCATGGGGCTTCCAGACTACCTCGGATGGAAATGGCAATCGAAGACAGGCATACCGATTGTGTGCGTGCCGGGCTGTCCGGTTCAGCCAGATAACTTCATGGAGACGTTGCTGTACTTGCTTTATATGGCTGCGGGCCGTGCGCCCGCCATTCCTCTCGACGAGGCGTTACGGCCCACCTGGCTTTTTGGGAGCACGGTGCACGAAGGGTGTGACCGAGGTGGCTACTATGAACAGGCTCAATTTGGCGATGAATACGGATCGCCTCTTTGTATCGTGAAGCTGGGTTGTTGGGGTCCGGTGGTCCAATGCAACGTGGGCAAGCGTGGCTGGATGGGCGGAATTGGGGGCTGTCCGAACGTGGGCGGCATTTGCATCGGTTGTACGATGCCGGGATTCCCGGACAAATTCATGCCGTTTATGAATCAGCCGCCGGGCTCTTTGCTATCTTCCCACGCGGTCCAGAGCTATGGCAGGGCGATTCATGCTCTTCGCAGATTTACGCAAGCGTCGCTCAACAAGGAGCCTAGCTGGCGAAGGCCGCGTGGTTCGTAGCATAACCCCAGCGAGCGAAAGCGCGGCTAGAGCTGGGTACGCTGTTTCTTCAGAAGGCACTGCAAGATCTTGAGGTAGCCACCATGGCCTCGTTTGTCCGGGAGGACGCGGATAGCAGCTTCGTCGGGAAAACTGCACGATCTGGCATTCCTGTGCTGCCGACGTTAACTCCTTCCGACGCCGAAGCCATTCTGAAGAATTTGGCTGGCCTGTTCTTGCAGAATTCCACGAGCAATACTTCTGCTTTCTCGTATTCCTTCGAAAAACTGGGCGTCGGTTCGGACGAAGAGCCCGCTAATCTCGAGGCCAGGTACCGCGCTCTTGTGGAACAGATCCCGGCCGTTGTGTTCATGGCATACCTCGACCGCGGAATCGGAGAGGCATACGTCAGTCCACATATTGAAGCGTTGCTGGGGTATACGCAGGAGGAATGGCTTGAGGATCCGGTGCTCTGGTATGAGCGCATTCACGGAGACGACAAGCAGCGGTGGAGTGTGGAAGCCGCGGAGATGTTTCTGTCGGGCAGACCTCTGCGATCGGCCTACAGAGTAACTGCCCGCGACGGGCGGGTCGTCTGGTTCCATTGCGAAGCCAAGATGATTCATCGTGAGGATGGGCGGCCCTGGTTCATCCACGGCGTGGCGTTCGACATCACAGATCTGAAGCAAACCGAGGCGGCCCTGCAGGAGGAGCGGAATGTGGCGTCGGCCATTCTGGACACGGTGGGTGCCCTCGTGGTCGTGATGGACAAGGAAGGACGGATTGTCCGCTTCAACCGGGCTTGTGAGCAGATAACAGGTTATTCGTTGGCTGAAGTACAAGGCCGGTGCCCATGGGATTTGTTTCTGACAGCGGAGGAAGCTGAACGCTTTCGTGCATCGTTCCTGCAGGCTTGTGACAACCTGTCGGGCACAGACTACGAAGGTCCCTGGCTGAGCCGCGACGGCAAACCAAGGCTGATCGCTTGGTCGACTTCCGTGCTGCCTGGGGCAAATCAGAGGCCGACGTACGTAATCGCGTCTGGCATTGACATTACCGACCGCAAGCGCGCGGAAGCCAAGTTCCGTGGTCTTCTCGAAGCGGCCCCGGATGCGGTCGTGGTAGTGAACCGGCAAGGAGACATTGTTGTGGTAAACGCGCAGGTGGAGAAGTTGTTTGGCTACGAGCGCCGGGAGCTACTGGGGCAGTCGATCGAGTTCTTGGTACCGGAGCGTCTGCGCGGCAAACACCCCGGTCATCGCAGGAACTTTTTTGCGCAGCCCCGGGTGCGTCCCATGGGTGCAGGTGTGGAATTGTACGGATTGCACAAGGATGGTCACGAATTTCCGGTCGAGATCAGCCTTAGCCCGCTCGAAACCGAGGAGGGTATGCTCGTATCGAGCGCCATCCGCGATATAAGCGAACGCAAGCGCCTGGAGAGGACAATTCTCGACATTAGCGCGCGGGAACAGCGACGCATCGGCCAGGACCTGCACGACGGACTGGGACAGCACTTGACGGGGATCGCTTTCATGTCCAAGGTGCAGGAACAACGACTGGCAGAGAGAAGCGCGCCAGAGGCGGCCGATGCAGCGAAGATTGTTGCGCTCGTGAACGACGCCATCCTCAAGACCCGAGAGCTGTCCCGCGGTCTTCTCCCCGTGGTATCCGATTCGCACGGCCTGATGTCCGCCTTGCAGCGCTACGCTAGCGAGATTGAAGACCTGTTCGGTGTTACGTGCCGCTTCCAGTGCGAACAACCAGTTCTGATTCATGACGAAGCGATGGCCACCCACCTGTATCACATTGCTCAAGAAGCCGTGAACAACGCGGTTAAGCATGGCCACCCGCACAATGTTCAAATTCATCTCTTTGCCGGTGACTATCGTGGCACGCTGATGGTCAGAGATGATGGAACCGGTTTTGACCCTACGCCCGAGCGCCCCGTGGGAATGGGACTGCATATCATGAAATACCGCGCCGGCATGATCGGCGGGGCACTGGAAGTGCGCCGGGACACGCCCCAGGGAACCTCAGTGGTTTGTATCTTTCCGATCAAGAATCAACTTCAGGCAGCATCGCCATGGTTATGAATCAGCAGAACGCTTCGTCCGGGAAAAAGAGTCGAGTCCTGGTGGTCGACGACCACCCCATTGTGCGTCAGGGTCTGGCATTGCTCATCAACCGTGAACATGATCTGGTGGTGTGCGGAGAAGCGGAAGACGCCCAGGCAGCGCTAACAGCGATTTCGGCTTCCCGCCCCGATATCACGGTGGTGGATATTTCTCTCGACGGGCCGGACGGGCTGGAACTTCTGAAGAACCTACGCGGGCGGTATCCAAGCCTCCCCGTGCTGATGCTCTCCATGCATGACGAATCCATCTATGCCGAACGCGCACTGCGGGCCGGAGCGCAGGGTTACATCATGAAGCAGGAGGCTACCGATAAAGTTCTGGTCGCGATTCGGCGGATCCTCAGTCACGAGATCTACGTCAGCGACCGGGTTGCGAGCCGGATGCTGCACCGCTATATAGGCAGTCCCGGCGCGGTGGAGCAATCCTCCATTGCCGACCTTACCGATCGGGAACTCGAAGTCTTCCGCCTGATTGGGAAGGGGCATACAACCCGCCAGATTGCGGAGGAGCTGCATCTGAGCGTAAAGACCGTTGAATCCTATCAGGCCCGCATCAAGGAGAAACTGTCGCTTCGTAGTGCCCGCGAACTCATGCAGCACGCCATCCAGTGGAGTATCAGTGAGAAGAGCGCCTGAAACTGCTGGAGGGCTCAAGCCGGTCATGACGCGAATGCCGAAGTTCTCGTCATTTGGACATAGGGGAATCCCCTACGCCACGGATGGGGTTTCGCGGTAATAGAAATCAGGACCCTACGGCTTGCCCCGCCTCGATCTTTTCTTCATTGTGATTGACGCAAACTCAAGAAGTTAGGGGAGAGTTTGAGCAGCTAATCTGATGCGGTTCATCCGACTAAGACCACCCGAACGCTTCGCGGGCAATGCTTTGGTCCGCGAAGTACGCCTCATGCACTGATATTCCGAAAGGAGCGTCCGGCTATGGCTACGGAAGCAGCTCCGTACGGCCGCGTTACTCAGAAGGCACCGGCCGTCGCGGAAGTACATATTGTCTGGATCACAGCCGGCCTCGGCTGTGACGGAGACTCGGTTTCGATCACTGCAGCAACCCAACCCAGCATTGAAGACGTTTTACTAGGCGCAATCCCAGGACTGCCGAAGGTGCACCTGCACAATCCGGTTCTTGCGTACGAAAACGGCGACGACTTCCTTAAGTACTGGTACCTAGCGGAACAGGGGAAGCTCGACCCCTTCGTACTGGTGGTCGAAGGCTCGATCCCGAACGAGAAGATCAAGAAGGAAGGGTATTGGGCGGCTCTCGGAACCAACCCCAAGACCGGTCAGCCGATCACGACCAACGAGTGGATTGATCGACTGGCTCCGCAGGCCTTGGGAATCATCGCCTGTGGTACCTGTGCCACCTACGGCGGGATCCATGCAATGGAAGGAAATCCCACCGGCTGCATGGGTTTGGCCGACTACCTGGGTTGGGGCTGGCACTCTAAGGCTGGCTTGCCGATCGTCAATGTGCCGGGATGTCCGGTGCAGCCCGACAATTTCATGGAGACGGTTCTCTACTTGCTGTATCAGGTGGCAGGACTCGCACCGATGATCCCTCTGGACGAGCAGTTGCGCCCCACTTGGCTCTTCGGAAAGACCGTTCATGAAGGTTGCGATCGGGCCGGCTACTACGAGCAAGGCGACTTCGCCGAGTCTTATGGTTCTCCAAAGTGCATCGTGAAATTGGGCTGTTGGGGTCCGGTTGTGAACTGCAACGTCCCGAAACGCGGATGGATGGCGGGGATCGGCGGTTGCCCCAACGTTGGCGGCATATGTATTGGCTGCACCATGCCGGGATTCCCGGATAAGTTCATGCCTTTCATGGATGAACCGCCGGGCGCGCGAGTTTCCACTTCTGCCGTGGGCGCGTACGGTCGCGCGATCACCGCTTTGCGAACCCTGACCCAGGCGACCGTCAACAAGGAACCCAAATGGCGTCATCCGCGCGCTGAACTTACCACCGGTTACCACCCCAGATCCTACTGAGAGGAGCAATCGTAATGAGCACTGTCACCGCACCGACCAAAGAGGCTCCTACCAAGTCCAAGAACTTGGTCGAAATGAATTGGGATCCGATCACGCGGATCGTTGGGAGCCTGGGAATTTTCACCAAGATTGACTTCGCCAACCGGCACGTCGTGGAGTGCCACAGCACTTCATCTATTTTTCGTGGATACAGCATCTTCATGAAAGGAAAAGATCCTCGGGACGCTCACTTCATTACCAGCCGTATCTGTGGCATTTGCGGTGACAATCATGCCACCTGCGCGACCTACGCGCAGAACATGGCATTCGGAGTGAGGCCGCCGGCGCTGGCGGAATGGATCGTGAACCTCGGCGAGGCCGCCGAATACATGTTCGACCACAACATTTTTCAGGACAATCTGGTCGGCGTGGATTTCTGCGAGCAGATGGTAAAGGAGACGAATCCGGGAGTTTTCGCGAAGGCTGAAAAGACGATGGCTCCGCACGGCGACCTTCACGGTTTCCGCACGATTGCTGACATCATGCGCGCCCTCAATCCGTTCACCGGCTCCTTCTATCGGGAAGCTCTGCAGATGAGCCGGATGACGCGCGAGATGTTTTGCCTCATGGAAGGGCGGCACGTTCATCCGTCGACGCTTTATCCCGGCGGCGTGGGGACCGTTCCCACCATTCAACTCTTCACGGATTACCTGGTCCGACTTATGAAGTACGTGGAGTTCATGAAGAAAGTCGTTCCCCTACATGACGACCTGTTTGATTTCTTCTACGAAGCGTTGCCCGGCTACGAGGAGGTAGGCAAGCGACGGGTTCTGCTGGCTTGCTGGGGGTCGTTTAACAACCCTGCGGTCTGCGATTACACATACAAGAACATGACCAATTGGGGCCGGGCCATGTACGTTACTCCCGGCATCGTGGTCGACGGCAAGTTGGTGACGACCGATCTGGTCGACATCAACCTCAACATCCGAATTCTTCTGGGCAGTTCGTTCTACGACGACTGGCAGCACTCGGAAACATTTGTGAAGACCGATCCGCTGGGCAATCCGGTGGACAAGCACCACCCTTGGAACCAGTCGACTATCCCACGCCCCCAGAAGCGGGACTTTGGCGGGAAATACACCTGGGTTATGTCGCCACGTTGGTACGACAAGAGAACCGGCGACCATCTCGCCCTCGATACCGGCGGCGGACCGATCGCGCGCCTCTGGGCCACTGCGCTAGCGGGCTTGGTGGACATTGGATACATCAAGTCGACTGGTCACAGCGTGAAAATGTATTTGCCGAAGACGACCTCGCTTCCCGAAGTTGAGTTTGAATGGAAGATTCCGAAGTGGAGCAATGCGATCGAAAGAGATCGCGCCCGCACTTACTTCCAGGTCTACGCGGCCTCCGCCGCGCTCTATTTTGTAGAACAGGCGCTGGAAGAACTGCACAGTGGCAGGACGAAAACCTGGAGTGAGTTCAAGGTGCCTGAGGAGGCTATTGGGTGCGGTTTCCACGAAGCGGTGCGAGGAGTGCTTTCGCATCACGTAGTGATTCGGAACGGAAAGATCGCGAACTATCACCCGTATCCTCCAACCCCCTGGAACGCGAACCCGCGGGACGTCTATGGCACGCCGGGCCCCTACGAGGACGCGGTGCAAAACACTCCTATCTTCGAGGAGAACGGGCCGGACAAGTTCAAGGGCATAGACATCATGCGTTCCGTCCGAAGCTTCGACCCGTGTCTGCCGTGTGGTGTACACATGTACCTGGGAGATGGGAAGGTTTTGGAGACTCGTCATTCTCCGATGTTTGGCCTTCAACCCTGAGCTTGTGAGCTGGGTTGCCGCAGGGAGTAAGAAAAACGGTTTGCGCTAGGCAGTGGCGCGGGATTGCGTTGGAGTATCCCGGGCTCTTGCTCTCGCGTCTTTTCAAAGGAGTGGTGTGGCCGACGATAAGGACTTTCAGAAGCGTGTCCAGCGGATCGGCAGTCTGGTTGCGGAACTGGATTCGGTGGTCGATCCCGCTGCGCGGGCTGCCGCGAAACAGTTGCTGCAGTTGCTCATGGAACTACACGGGACGGGTCTGGAGCGCATGCTCGATATTGCCTTCCGTGCGGGAGAGCCTGGCGCACGGATCATCGACGAGTGTGGCCACGATCCCCTAGTCAGCAGCTTGCTGGTCCTGTATGGACTCCATCCGGATGACTTCGAGACGCGCGTGACCCGCGCCGTCGAACGAATTCGGCCGTCCTTGCGGAAACAGGGTGCCGAACTGGAACTCCTCGGGATCGACGCTGCGGTAGTTCGCCTGCGAGTGGATACTCATGGACACTCCTGCGGCTCCACCACGCAAGGGTTAAAGTCGATGGCAGAGGATGCGATTTATGAGGCCGCACCAGACGTCACGGCTGTGGTCGTCGAGGGGCTGGAACGGGTCGCCTCCGGGTTTGTATCTCTCGACAAACTGGTAGGCACCCCGATCCCTGTGCTAGGGGTCCGCGCAGCTGGAGTTCAGACGGCGGACGGAGGCGACTAAAACGTATCGTGAAGGGGCAAATAGCAGACTCGGTCACCCGCGGGGAGCTTCAATCGCGATCGGGCAGCCCTTTCGAGGCCCTGCGCCAGTTTGCCCGCCGGGAACGACGTGTCGAGCAGTGCGAGTTGTGTAGCCTTGAAGTTTCCCCAGACCATCCTCACCTCATCGAGCTTGCTCAACGTCGACTGCTTTGTGTTTGCGGAGCGTGCGCCGTCCTTTTCAGTGGCCAGGGGGGGGCCAAGTACAAGCGCGTGCCTCGACGAATTCAGTTGCTCAGCGATTTTTCCATGACGGCCGCGCAGTGGGAAGGCCTGCTGATTCCGATCAATATGGCTTTTTTTTTCAAGAACAGCTTGCAGGACAGAGTGGTCGCCATGTACCCGAGTCCAGCGGGCGCGACTGAATCTCTTCTGCCGCTCGAAGCGTGGAATGACGTTGTGGAACAGAACGAAGCTCTAAACGGGATGGAATCCGATGTGGAGGCGTTGCTGGTCAACCGAGTCGGTGAGTCTCGTGGGGTCGCACCCGCGGAGTACTACATTTTGCCCATCGACGAATGCTACCGGCTGGTCGGACTGATCCGGACGCATTGGCGCGGGTTTTCTGGCGGGAGCGAGGTCTGGGAACAAGTCGGTCGCTTTTTTTCCGCCCTCCGATCTAGGGCTGGGGTGGGTGGTTCCGAGGGAAGCGAATGCCTGAGCTGAATTTTCAAGTTGAAGGTGCTGATGTCATCCCGTACGCCGCCACTCCCCAGATTGCACTAAAGCTGCGCCTGACAAACGCACCCACGGAAGAAGGTATTCATACCGTCGCCCTGCGCTGCCAAATTCAGATTGAAGTGACTCGGCGTCGTTACACCGCGCAGGAGCAGGCGCGGCTGCTCGACCTTTTCGGCGCACCCGAGCGCTGGAGTCAGACGCTGCGGAGCCTTCTATGGACCCACTCCAGCGTTATCGTTCCGGCGTTTCATGGAAGCGCGCTAGTGGATATTCCGGTTGCGTGCTCATTCGATTTTAACGTCGCTGCGACCAAGTACTTCCACGGCTTGACGGATGGCGATATTCCCTTGTGCGTGATGTTTAGCGGCACCGTGTTTTACGCCGACCCCAGCGGACAGCTGCAGGTTGCTCCGATTTCCTGGGACAAGGAGGCGCGGTTCAAGCTTCCGGTCCGAGTGTGGCGGGAAATGATGGAGTCTTACTATCCGAACTGTGCCTGGCTCAGTCTCCGCCGGGACGTCTTCGAGCGGTTGTACCAATACAAAGTTCGGAATGGAATTCCGACATGGGAGCAGGCTCTCGAGGCCGTCCTTGCTCTCGAAGAGACCGTGCACTCATGAATACGGCCTTGGTGGACAGAATTGCCGACGCCGTGCTCTACGAGGGATACCTGCTGTATCCCTATCGGCCTTCCGCTGTGAAGAACCGCCAGCGCTGGAACTTCGGCGTACTGTACCCTCAAGTGCACAGCGAGAGAGCGGACAGCGGCGACGCCTGGGTCATGGAGACAGAGTGCCTGGTGCAGGGGAGGTTGACTGCTCAGGTGCAAGTGAAAGTTCGTTGTCTGCAACTGGTGTCGCGGTCCATCGGAGAGCCGGCGCAACCGATGGAGGACCTACGGTCGAGCGGGCCCTCCGAATTCCACTCCGTCGACTCCCTGACGGTAGACGGCCAAGTCTTCAAAGCCTGTCAGGAAGCAGTCGCGCGGGAGATCTCTCCGCCCCCTCTCCATGTGAACGACCTGGCGAAACCTTTAGCCCGGCATGCGTTCCAATTTCATGGAGAGAGAACAGTTGAGCCTCTCCGCGATGAAGGGCGTCAGATTGTCGGCGTGATTGTTCGTGAGAAGCAACCAGTGAGCGGCCTCGTTGAAGTTGTGGCCGAGCAACTCGGAGAAGACATTTTCAAGATTCGCGTTGTGATTCGAAATACTACAGCTCTCGACGCCGGAGATCCGATGAATCGTGAAGATGCGTTAATGCACTCCATGATCTCAACCCATACGATCCTGGGCGTGGAGAATGGCCAGTTCGTCTCCCTGTTTGACCCGCCCGAATCGATAGCTCCGTTTGCAGCGCGCTGCCAAAACAACAACGCCTGGCCGGTGCTGGTGGGAGACGACGGAAGCCGCGACATGATGCTATCATCGCCGATCATCCTCTATGACTATCCGCAAATTGCGCCCGAAAGTCCGGGCGATTTGTTCGACGGAACGGAGATTGACGAGATTCTCGCCCTGCGCATCATGACGATGACCGACGACGAGAAGCGGGAGGTTCGGCAATCCGATCCCCGTGGCCGGGAGCTTCTCGAACGGACGGAGACCCTCCCGCCCGAACATCTTATGAAACTGCATGGCGTGTTGCGCGGCCTGCGTTCGTCTCCGGAGAAGGCTTCATGAACGAATGGGAGTGGCAGCTCCTCGAAGATAAGACGGCCCTCGACGAGTTGGAGGTTGCGGGCGCGAAAGTAAGAGCGGGCGATCGTGTGCTGCTTCATCCCAGAAAAGGCGGCGACATTCTGGATCTCGCGCTCTCTGGCCAGCACGCGATCATTGAAACCATAGAGCAGGATTACGAAGGAAAGTGCCATGTTTGCGTCGTCCTGGATGAGGATCCGGGCAGGGACATGGGATTGCTGCGGCAGCCGGGCCACCGGTTCTTTTTTGATCCAGAAGAACTCGAGCCGTTGCCCGGAGCGATGGGACAGCTCGAGAAAAAAGCCCACGAAAATTGCCGCATCCTTATCGCCGGGATTGGCAACATCTTTCTCGGCGATGATGCATTTGGAGTGGAGGTGGTGCGGCGGCTCTCGGGCTCCGATCTGCCGAGTTCCGTCCGAGTGGCTGATTTTGGAATCCGCGGACTCGATCTGTCCTACGCCCTTCAAGATGGATATGACATGACAATTCTGGTGGATGCCTGCCCGCGAGGGCAGGCTCCAGGAACGGTTTATCTGCTTGAGCCGGACTTGAATAACCTGGACACTCCGGCCCATCAGGAGAGTCTGGTCGATGCTCACAGCATGAATCCCGTGACTGTACTGCGAATGGCGAAGGGGATGAATGCCCAGCTCAAACGCGTCTTGCTCGTGGGCTGCGAGCCGGCCACACTCGGAGGCGAGGAGGGCCAGATGGGGCTGAGTGAACCCGTTCAGGCAGCCCTCGAAGAGGCAGTTGCGGTGATCAAGTCGTTGGTTTCCAAAACATTGGATGATTTCAGCATCAAGGGAAGTGCGTGACAAACTCTCGGACATAAGGAGACTGCCGTGGCGATGGATCTAGCCGAACACACAAACGGAACAAACTCCGCGACTGACAAAGACACCTTGTTCATGCTCAGCGGCGTAGCACTTATTGTCTTTGGCGCGGGACTGATTCTGTCGAACCCGCTCGTGCGGCGTTACCTGGGACAGGCGGGCATCGGTGGCTTGGCTCAAGCTGCCCTGCCGGATATCGATCGCTACTTGAAACTCAGAGCGATGTGAAGGCAGTCGGTATCGAGTCCTGGGGGATGGGGTCCGACCGGGTTCAGAGCAGACATTTCCGGGGTCGGAACTTGATCCGTTCCGGCCGCTCCGGAGGTGCGTCATGACAGTGCTGAACCAGAGTGTTGTTCACTATTTGATCGACACCCGAATGAGCCAGTTCACGGTGCAAGCCTTTGCGAGCGGCCTGATCTCGGCTGTCGCGCACAGTCCTCGCATCGCGATTCGCGACTGGAAGGGTGGGGCCCACTTTGCGCCGGGCACCCTTAAAGATGCAAGGCTAGATGTAAAAGTCAATGCCGCCTCACTCGAGGTGCTGGATGAGCTTCGAGACCAAGATCGGCGCGAGCTCCAGCGAGTGATGAATGATGAAGTTCTGGAGACAGCGCGGTTTCGCGAAATCGCGTTCGAGAGCACCGTGATCCACGCTGACCAACTGAAAGCCGACCTTTACCGACTCAACGTCGATGGGCGGCTTTCGCTCCACGGTGTTACCAACAGTCAATCCTTCTTAGGTCAGGTGGCGTTTGGAGTGGACACACTTCGGGCCTATGGGGAGTTTACGCTGCTGCAATCGGATTACTCGATTCGCATTGCTTCGATTGCGGGCGCAACGTTAAAGCTCCAGGATGAACTGAAGTTCACGTTCTACGTGATTGCGAGAAAACAGGCCTGACAGTCTTGGTTGTTTGTGGGAAAGGACCCAGGGGCACACCGTGCTAGAGGCAACAGATGCGGGCAGCAGATTACCGTCGCAGGAGGCCGCCGTTCGATACGTCATTGATGCCAAACTGAGCATTTTTATGGTGCACGCGTTTTCCAGCGGGATCCTCGGCGCCTTCGGGCATGATCTGACCATCGAAATTACGGACTTTAAAGGGGAGGTACAATTCGCTCCGGATGCGTTCGACCAGGCCTATCTGCGACTCGCTATTGCCTCGTCGTCGCTCCGTGTGACGAATGATATTAGCGACGCAGATCGTCAGGAAATCCAGCGAAGGATGCAGAACGACGTTTTGGAGGTGGATCGGTATCCGGAGATCGTGTATGAATGTTCGCGAGTCTCGATAAATGGCGGTGGCTCTGGGCGATATTGGGTAGCTCTCAATGGAGAACTTAGTCTGCACGGAGTCAGTCGCAATCACCTTGTGACGGCGCGCCTGGCGACGAACGGTGAGAGCTTGAGGGCGTCGGGCGAGTTTACTTTGCAACAGCGGGACTACGGAATTCGCCCACCTTCGATTGCCGGGGGAGCGGTCACTATCAAGGACCAACTGAAGTTGTCGTTTGATGTTGTAGCTCACAAGACGGAGTAAGCGAAGTGAGTGGAGAGAGCGAAAATACCGAGTTGCTCGGAGCGTGCCGTATGTGTCTAGCCATCCCTGGAAAGATCATCGAGATTGCGTCCGACAACCCCGAGTCTGCCCTCATCGATGTCGTGGGCGTGCGACGGAGGGTGGATCTGGGTCTGCTACAAGATGACCCGCCCGTGCCGGGAGACTGGGTGCTGATCCACGTCGGCTTTGCCATGAGCAAGATCAGCGAGCAGGATGCCATAGAACAGATGGAAACGCTTAAGATGCTTGGGGAGAGTGACGCCGCCCTGCAAGAGGTGAGTGGGTATAGCCTCGATGACAGTTACAAGTTGAAGGTTTCAAAGTGACCATGAGATTTGTAGATGAATTTCGACAACCCGAGCTGATCTCGAAGGCTGCCGAGGAGATTCGCCGGCTTGCGGATCCCGGACGCCACTATCGCATGATGGAAGTGTGCGGAGGGCACACTCATGCCATCTACAGGTTCGGCTTAAAAGACGTCTTGCCCTCGAATCTCGAACTCATCCACGGACCGGGATGCCCGGTCTGCGTGCTTCCGATGGGAAGAATCGACGATGGTTTGGCGGTGGCTCGGCAGCCCGACGTGATCTTCGCAGCGTTCGGCGACATGATGCGCGTCCCCGGTACCCAGGGTAGCCCGCTGGAACACAAAGCTCGCGGCATGGACGTTCGCATCGTGTACTCTCCAGCCGATGCGCTGAAACTCGCGAGAACCAACCCCGACAAACACGTACTGTTTTTTGCTATCGGCTTCGAGACCACCGCTCCTTCGACGGCTCTCACAATCCTCCGCGCCAAAGCGGAAGGCATCAAAAATTTCTCCGTATTTTGCAATCATGTAACCATCATTCCTGCGATCCGCGCCATTCTTGATTCCCCTGACATGCGGTTGGACGCCTTCATTGGGCCTGGCCACGTGTCGACCGTGATTGGCTGCAGACCCTACGAGTGGATTGCGCAGAATGAGCGTAAGCCGATCGTAGTTTGTGGCTTCGAGCCGGTCGATTTGCTGCAGTCGATAGTGATGCTTCTGCGCCAATTGAAGGCGGGTGAGGCAAAGGTCGAGAACCAGTACAAGCGGGTGGTTCCGTGGGAAGGCAACCGGGCGGCACTCCGGGCGATGAGTGAGGTCTTTCAACTGCGCTCGTACTTCGAATGGCGCGGGCTTGGCTTTATTTCCCAGTCGGCTCTGCGAATACGCGACGAGTATGCGGAATGGGATACCGAGCAACGCTTCAGCGTTCCGGGAGTCAGGGTGACGGACCCGAAAGCCGCGCAATGCGGTGAGGTGCTAAAGGGAGTGTTGAAGCCGCACCAGTGCAAGCTTTTTGGCCAGGAATGCACGCCGGAGCACCCGATTGGAGCACTGATGGTTTCATCGGAAGGATCATGCGCAGCTTATTACAACTACGAACACCGCAAAATGGCGACGGCCAACATCTTGATCCAAACGGCCTAAAGCAGTCCGGCGCGACCGAAGCTGCACACTCGCCAGTTCGGTTCCGTGAACCGCAGATCGAGATGGCCCATGGAGCCGGCGGTCAGGCGAGCCGAAGGCTGATCGAGGGCCTCTTTGCTCCTCTCCTCTTCCATTCCTCGACGGAGCCATTGACCGATGCGGCTCACCTTGAAATCAACGGCGCCCGCCTAGCCATTACGACCGACAGTTTTGTGGTCAAGCCGCTGAGATTTCCCGGGGGTTCCATCGGTGAACTGGCAGTAAACGGCACCGTGAACGACCTCGCGGTCTCGGGCGCCAAAGCAGAGGCTTTGGTGGTTACCTATGTGTTAGAGGCGGGACTTCGCACCGAGGTTCTTGAGGCGGAGGTGCGAGCCATGGCCGAGGCAGCTCGCGGGGCCGGAGTGAGAATCGTCGGTGGCGACACGAAGGTTGTCGAACACGGCAAAGCCGACTCCATGTACGTAACCACCACTGGGGTGGGTCGCCTCCTGAAAGGGGTAGCGATCGATCCTGCTTCGGTGCGACCGGGCGATAAAATTCTGGTGTCAGGTGCGCTCGGAGATCACGGGATTACGATCCTGCTGGCCCGCGGAGAACTGGATTTCGAAGCGGACCTCGCGTCCGACACGCGTTCGGTGCTTCCGCTTGTGGAGGCGCTCATTGGTGCCGCGGGTCCCGGGATTCGCTGGATGCGCGATCCCACACGCGGCGGTGCAGCCACGTCCCTGAACGAGCTTGCTCGTGATTGTGGGCTCGGCATGGTGCTGCTCGAAGACCAAGTCCCGGTTCGCGATGCTGTGCGTGGGGCTTGTGAGCTCCTAGGGTTAGACCCCCTCCACATCGCCAACGAAGGCCAGTTTCTCGCGGTAGTCGCGCCCGAATACGCCGACGTCGCACTGAACGCAATGAATCTGGCGCCGGGGGGAGATGGCGCCAAGATTATCGGCGAAGTTCGCGAGCAGCCTGCGGGGTCCGTTTTGGTTTCCACTCTATATGGGGGGAGTCGGATCGTGGACATGCTGGTGGGCGATCCCCTTCCGCGAATCTGCTGAGAAAGACTGCGATGGCGATGGCGTATCAATTGACGAGCCAAGTGGAAGAGCGCCTGCTGGACAGAAATCAGACGTTCGAGCGTTTCTTTGCACGCGAGGCTTTACGGCTGGCATCAGCGTGTCGCGAAATGTCGGAGCGCTTTCTTCGTGGCGGTCGTTTGCTCGCATTTGGGAGAGGGCCCTACGCCACCGATGCACAACATGTTTCAGTGGAATTTGTTCACCCGGTGATCGTCGGAAAGCGCGCTCTACCTGCGCTGGATCTCTCCATGCTTTTTCGCCCCTGGTTGGAAGCCATCCTTCACCCCGAAGACATCGTGATGGGTTTTGGCCCGCCTGAAGGAGATCCCGAGGTGTGGGCCACGCTCCAGGAAGCCCATCGGCATCACGCGATGACTTTTGCTCTTCCTGGTGTGGAGGGATCTTTCGCGATGGAAGCGGCCACTGAGGATGCTTTCATCCACCAGGAAATGGTCGAAATTCTTTACCACACGCTCTGGGAGACGGTGCACGTGTTCTTTGAGCACCGCGAATTGGGCCATGACTTGGGAGAGACCAGCTTCCTGTACCCATTCTTGGGCCGGGAGAAGCAGGACACAGCCGGACTGGAAGCAGAAGTGGCCGCCTCGATTCAGATGAAAGTCAGCGACGATGCCGGCTTGCGGACTCAGGTGGCCAGTGACATGGCAGAGCAGATCAGCAGCACGGCTCGGGCGATACGCGAGCGACTCCTGCGGGGCGGCAAACTGATCATCTTCGGCAACGGTGGGTCTGCCACCGATGCGAACGATTGGGCGATCGACTGCGTGCTTCCTCCCATTGGCTATCGACCAGTTCCAGCCATCTCGCTTGCTGTGGAACCGGCGAACATTACCGCGGTCGCCAACGATGTTGGAACCGAGGTTATTTTTCTACGGCAACTCATTGCGCAATCTCGCCCGCAAGATGTGGCCGTTGGAATTTCCACCAGCGGGGGCTCGCGCAACATCATCATGGCGCTGGAGGAGGCCCGCAAACGTAGCCTGTTGACCGTTGCACTTCTAGGCAATGATGGGGGCGAAATTCTGCGTCGCAATCTTGCCGACTACTCGCTTGTTGTCCATTGCGACTACATCCCCCGCATTCAGGAAGTACAAGCGTCAATCTACCACGTGATCCGAGAAGCGCTGGAGGTGTTGGATCGTGGCTAAGCTCGAGGTCTACGGAACTGCCCGTTGCCCGCACACGCATGAGATGCGCGAGTGGCTGGAGTGGAGACGCCGCGAGTTCGTGGAGTACGATGTGGAGACGGACCCGGAGGCCCGCCGGCGCATCCGCAGCCTGACTGGCCCTAAGTGCAACGTGCCTGTGCTGGTCGAAGACGGCAAGGTAGTTCAGGTCGGCTGGCAGGGGCGAAGTTGCATGGTCGATGTGGAGTGATCATGCCCGCTGCGTGTTCCATTCGGGTTCGCGGGGTCGTGCAAGGCGTCGGTTTTCGCCCGTTTGTATATCGTCTTGCCAGCGCTAATACGCTTGCCGGATGGGTACTAAACGCCGGTGAAGGTGTAGAAATTCATCTGGAGGGTTCGGAACAGGGTCTCGAGGCATTTCTCCGCGATTTGAAGGCGAAGCCTCCCGCCGCTGCAAGCATTACTGCAATCGAAATCGAGCCGGCAAGCGCCGCGGGGTTCGACGATTTTACGATTCGAGAGAGCCTCCAGCAGCGGCGTCCGACCGTCCGCATCTCCTCCGACTTGCCGGTCTGCGACGACTGTCTATCCGAGCTGTTCGACCCGAATGACCCACGTCAAGGCTATCCTTATATCAACTGCACGAATTGTGGCCCGCGCTATACGGTCATAACCAGCTTGCCGTACGATCGGCCGAACACCACCATGCGGGAATGGCCCCTCGACTCCGGTTGCAGTGCGGAGTATCGAGATCCACGCAATCGGCGTTTCCACGCGCAGCCGGTGGCTTGTCCGAACTGTGGACCTGCCTACTATCTGCGTGAGGGGGGGAAGACCACCGCAGAGCATCACCAAGCCCTGTTGCGTACCGTTCGACTCCTCAATGACGGCAAGATCGTAGCGGTCAAAAGCCTGGGCGGTTATCACCTGGCGTGCTCGGCCCGGGACTCGACCGTGGTGGCGGCCATGCGGGCACGCAAGTTTCGCAAGGAAAAGCCATTTGCACTCATGGTGCGGGACCTGACGATTGCTCGCCAGTTGGTGGCGCTTTCGGCCGACGCAGAAGCGCTGCTCACTTCCGCCGCCCGCCCGATCGTGTTGGCTCCCGCCAAGGTTCATTGGGATGAAGTCGCTCCCGACAACGATGAGCTGGGAGTCATGCTGCCCTACACTCCCCTGCACCACCTGCTCTTCGCGGCTGGTGCGCCCGATGTTTTGGTCATGACCAGCGCGAATCGCTCGAGTGAGCCGATAGCCTATGAGGACAGCGAGGCACTAGAGCGCTTGTCCGGCATCGCGGACGCCTTTTTGATCGGGCAACGGCCGATTGCTCGCCGGGTTGACGATTCGGTTGCTCGAGCCGGGCCCTTCGGCCCCGTGATTCTCCGCCGTGCGCGCGGATACGCCCCGGGCGCGGTCACAACCCTCCCAATCGATCATCCCATTCTCGCTCTCGGAGCTGACCTCAAGAACACCATAACCCTGGTGGTGGATGGCCAGGCCTTTGTCAGCCAGCACCTCGGCGACTTGGAGCACTATCAGTCGCTCGTCGCCTTTGAGCAAACCATTCAGGATTTGGTGACGATGTACGAAGTACCGTGGGAAGAATTGGTAGTCGTACACGATGCTCACCCGCAATATCTCTCGACCGGTTATGCGGCCGGCCTCGCGGTGCGGCGAAAGCACGCGGTTCAACACCATCGCGCCCATGTAGCGTCCGTCCTGGCGGAGCGTGGACAATGGCAAAGGCGTGTCGTTGGAGTAAGTTTCGACGGGACAGGCTACGGGGATGATGGCAGCATTTGGGGTGGCGAGATCTTCGCGGGAAGCCTGCAGGAGGGTTTCGAGCGCGTCGCTCATCTGCGCACCGCGCTTCTGGCCGGCGGTGACGCTGCCGCAACGTTTCCCGTGCAAGCCGCCGCCGGTTTTCTCGCACAGCTCGACCAGATGCCCGACGTTCTGGCTGAGCCGTTTTCCTTCCCGAAGCGTTACCGGACTGCCCGGCAGATGGTGGCTGCAGGCGTGCGAACGTTCGCCACTAGTTCCGTGGGGCGCTTGTTCGACGCAGCCGCAGCTTTGCTCGGTTTTGTTCGTGGCACAAGCTTTGAAGGGCAAGCGGCGATGTGGCTGGAACACCTCACCCGCAATGCCCAGCCGACCGAGCGTTATCCGTTCCCCTTCGTCGACGGGGAGCTCGACTTCCGTCCTTTGCTTGCTGCCGTGATGAGGGATCGACGCCGTGGGAGAGATCTAGGCGAAATCGCGCGGGCATTTCACGGAGGCGTGGCTGGAGGAGTGCGCAACGCCGTCGCCGCAGCGTGCGAGAGCCGAGGACTAAATACCGTCGTGCTTTCTGGAGGGGTCTTTCAGAATGGACTGCTGCTGGAAGACTTAAACGAACTGCTGGGGAGTGAAGGGTTGGAGGTGTGGACCAATCGCGAAGTGCCGCCGAATGATGGTGGAATCAGTCTGGGTCAGGCAGCGCTCTCCGCATTTGCCGGCCTCGAGGCGAGTTCGTAATTACGGGACGGAAGGGAACCGTGCACGAGCTTTCAATCGCGATGAGCATCGTCGATCTTGCGCAGGAGGAAGCCGCGCGCCGCGGCGCGAAAGTCACCGCTGTCCACTTCAAGCTGGGAGCTCTCGCCGGTGTCGTCAAGACCGCTCTGATGTCTTCGTACGAGATGGCCTGCGAAGATACGTTGCTGCAAGGCTCGCAACTGATCGTCGAAGAGATTCCGGTGATGGTCTATTGCTCGCGTTGCCAAATGCGCCGTCCGCTGAGTTCGATCCAATTGTTTTGCTGTGCAGAATGCGGTACGCCCACGTCGGAAGTCGTTCAGGGAAAGGAACTCGAAGTGGTAACCTTGGAGATAGAAGAATGATAGCCGAACCCCGCTTGGTGGAAGTCCGGAAAAACGTGTTGAAGAAGAACGATATTTGTGCCCGTACGTTACGCGACCGCTTCCAGGCGGCCGGCGTCTTGGTGATCAGTCTCGTGTCGAGCCCGGGCTCCGGCAAAACAGCATTTCTTGAAAAGACACTCACTTGCCTTCGCAAGGACTATCGCGTAGCGGCGCTCGTCGGCGATCTGGCAACGGAAAACGACGCATTGCGTTTGGCGCGCAGCCAGGCGCCTGTGAAGCAGATTACAACCGGAACGCTGTGTCACTTGGAAGCTGCCATGGTTGAGACCGCGCTAGGAGACTGGGACCTTTCCCAGCTGGATTTCCTCTTCATCGAGAACGTCGGAAATCTGGTCTGTCCTTCCTCGTATGACCTCGGTGAGGCCGTTCGTCTTGTGCTGATTTCCGTCACCGAGGGTGAGGACAAACCCCTCAAGTACCCAACCATCTTTAACAGTGCCGATGTGGCGGTGATCACCAAGATCGACCTGGCCAAGGCGGTTGAATTCGACTGGACAGCCGCCGCAGCCAGCATTCAGGCAGTCCGCCCGGGCATGGAAGTATTCAAAGTTTCGGCTAAGTCGGGTGAAGGGATGGAGGACTTCACCAAATTCGTCTCGGCCCGGTTGACGCAGATGCGTGCGGTTCCGGCCGTCTGACTCAACTCCGAGGCCGGCGCCCAGGCCCCATATCCCCGGCCTATCAAGGACCACTTGGGCCCAAAGAAACGGCGCAAGCGGATGGCCTTTTCTTGCCGTTCCCTCCCGCGTTTAATGGTCCTGAAGAGCATGCCGCGTTAGTCGGCGCCGCTTACGAGCCCGATCGGTTGGATGGGGCCGAGTTCTGCAGCAGGTGCAGGATCTCCTTTTCAAACACAGAAATGTCCGTTGCACCGATGTGCTTGGCATAGATTCGGCCATCCCGTCCTACCAGGAAGGCAATCGGTAAGCCGAGAATTCCTCCGTAAAGTTCGCGATCTTTGCGTTGCCCATCACCACCGGATAATTCATCTTGAAGCGCTGGTAGAAATCGCGCACGGGCTCCGGCCCGTCATCCATCGACACGCCAATGACTTGAAAGCCACGATCCCCAAACTTCGTCTGCAGGTCTACAAATCCTGGGGTCTGGTCGCGGCACGGGTCGCACCAGGTGGCCCAGAAATCTAGGAGAATTACTTTCCCGCGGTACGCAGACAGCGCGAGTTGTCCACCTGCCACGTTCGGCAAAAAGAAACGGGAGCGACTGCTTCCCTTGACGCGGACAGTTGGCCGCGGAATCGGGAACGTCCAGATAAATAGATTCCGAACACGACTCCGAACGTCAGAAGAGGGATGAGCAGCTTTTTTGGGTTCACAGGAGAATGACTTCTCAGTCGCCCTTTGCGACAGGGTAACCCCTGTCTACCCAGTCCGCGCCGAAATTGTTGGTGATGTACAGAACCTTGACACGGCTGAAGCCCAACGCCTGCAAGGCGTCATCGGCCGGCTACGTGGAAACGATGGGAAGGGACCTGACATGTCGGATGGAGCACGGATCGCGGGGGTGGCTTTTACCTGACCTGGAGTCCCCCTTGAACGACCAAGAACGAGGTCGAGTCTCGGGCGATCAGACACCCGGTTCTGATACAAAGACCGGGCACAACCTCACCAAGCTCGACCATGACGCGTCGACGAATCGTTTTGCGCTGCCGCGAGCGGCCGAGGAGCCAGGTGGAGACTAAGCCATCGCATCCACCGGTTGACGCATCTCACTCTCCGACTCGGCATCCGCCTCCGTCGGTGCAACGTGGGTTTTCGCCACGAACATGTAGATCGAGGGAACCACGAAGAGGGTAAACGCCGTCCCGATGATCATCCCGCTGACCAGCATGATGCCGATGCTGTTGCGTGCTCCCGCCCCCGGGCCCTTGGCCAGAACGAGAGGAAAGTGGCCGATGACGGTTGCGGCCGTGGTCATCAGAATGGGGCGAAGCCGTGTGTCTGCAGCCTCTATGATCGCCGACAACTTATCCCTACCCGTCTCCTGGAGGTGGTTGGCGAATTCCACGATGAGGATGCCGTTCTTTGACACCAAACCAACCAGCGTAATGAGTCCAACTTGGCTGTATATGTTCAGGGTGGTTAGTCCCAGGAACGAAAATAGCAGTGCGCCTGAAATGGCCAGAGGCACTGAGCCGGCCAGAATGATGAAGGGATCTCGGAAGCTCTCGAACTGGGCTGCCAGAACTAGGTAAATCAGGATCCCTGACAGCAGGAAAGTGCCGAGAAACTTGCTGCCCTCCGTGCGCAACTGGCGCGACTCACCGGCGTAGTCGACGGTGAAACCCTGAGGCAAGATCGCCTTGGCCTCGTCTTCGAGCGTACGAAGGGCCGTGTCGAGCGGGACTCCGGGTGGAACCACGCCCTGGATGCGGACGGCGTTGAGCTGTTGAAACTTCTTCAACTCTCGCGGTTCGGTCGTGGTGTGCAGGGTGGCGAAGGTTGACAGTGGGACGAGCTTGTTCTGCGACCCCGTGACATAGATCTGGGAGAGCTGCTCAGGCGTCAGACGCTCCGCGCGCTTGACCTGAGGTATAACCTTGTAACTCCGGCCTTGGATGCTGAAGCGATTTACGTAATTTCCGCCGAGCATGGTAGAAAGATCCTGGCCCGCCTGGCTCAGGTCCACTCCCTGTGAGCGGAGTTTGTCGCGGTCGAAAACCACCTCGGCCTGAGGCTGGTCGAATTTCAGATCGGAATCGGCGTAAATGAACTGATGACTCGCAAACGCTTTTCCTACGAGGTCCTTGGCGAACTCCACGAGTCGCTCTGGCTCTGCCGGAGACGCGATTACGAAATCCACCGGAAAATCTCCGCCACCGGGCAGGGGTGGAGGCGTCAGCGGAATTACGCGGATGCCTGGAATTTTCGACAATGGTCCCGTGGATTCGAGCAAAAGCTGCTGTGCAGTCTTCTTCCGGTCGCTCCAAGGCTTGGTCACCATCCCGCCGAACCCGCCCGTGGGGGACGTAATTTGGAAGACGCTTTGGCTCTCAGGGAACGCACGATAGACGTCGTACACCTGGTTGGTAAAAAGGTTGGTCTGATCGATGGTCGAGTTGGGGGAGGCTTGAATCACTCCGAACACCACGCCTTGATCTTCGGCTGGCGCCAGTTCCCGCTGCGAAAACATGTAAAAGGGAATCATCAGCAAGGCAACGATCGCCCAGACCGCAAGCACCACGGGGCGAAAGCGGAGGGTGCCCTCGAGCAGCCGGGTGTAGAACTGGCGAACCCGCTCGAAGGTGCGATTGACCACACCGGCGAAGCCGCGTTCCGTATCTCCCGAGCGCAGCAGTTTGGACCCCATCATCGGAGAAAGAGTCAACGCCACAATTCCAGAGACGACCACCGCCCCTGCTAGAGTGAATGCGAACTCGCGGAACAGGGCGCCGGTCAACCCGCCTTGGATTCCAATCGGCGCGTAAACGGCCGCCAGCGTGATGGTCATCGAGATGATCGGGCCCACCAACTCGCGCGCGGCATCGATGGCCGCCCGCACGGGAGATTTTCCCATCTGCAGGTGCCGCTCGACGTTTTCTACCATCACGATGGCATCATCCACTACCAGGCCGACCGACAGCACGATGGCAAGTAGGGTCAGCAAATTGATGGTGAAGCCGGCAATCAGCATCAAGAAGACCGCGCCGACGAGTGACACGGGAATGGCGACGACAGGGATCAACACCGAACGCATCGAGCCTAGAAACAGGAAAATAACAACGATCACAATGATCAGGGTCTCAGTCAGCGTTCTGAGCACTTCGTTGATAGCGTCCTGGATATACTCGGTCGAATCGTAAGGGATGCCGACCTTCATCCCCGTGGGTAGCTGCGCCTGGATCCCTGGGATTGCTTCGCGAACCTTCTTGATTACCTCGAGTGAGTTCGCGGTGGGGAGAACCCATACACCCATAAAAGTAGCCGTCTCGCCGTTAAAGCGGACATCCTGCTCGTAGTTCTGGGCGCCGAGCACTACGTCCGCGATCTCCCCAAGTCGCACCACCACGCCGTTCTCGTTCTTTACCACAAGCTGGCGGAATTCCTCTGCTGTGGTCAAGTTCGTGTTGGCGACCAGGTTCACCGATACCATCGATCCCTTCGTGCTGCCAAGCGCCGAGAGATAGTTGTTCTTCGACAACGCGTCGCGCACGGTTGACGGAGATATTCCGAGCGCCGCCATCTTGTCGGGTTTCAGCCAGATCCGCATCGCGAAGGTACGGTCACCGAGAATGTCAGCCCGTTGCACTCCGCTGATGGCACTCAGTTTGGGCTGCACGACTCGCGTCAAGTAGTCGGTAATCTGGTTCTGATCGAGATCGGCGGATGAAAAGCCGATATACACCGCGGCGAACTGATTGTCTGCGGTTTGCAGATCAATCACAGGCGCCTGAGATTCCGGTGGAAGATCATTGCGAACTTGGGCCACCTTGGCCTGGATTTGCGTGAGCGCCGCGTTCGTGTCGTAGTTTAGCTTCAAGTGCACCGTAATCGTGCTCAGGCCCTGCGCGCTCGACGATTCCATGTAGTCGATGCCATCAGCGCTGGCAATCACGCGCTCCAGCGGAGTGGTGATGAAGCCGCGAACCAGATCCGCATTGGCTCCCACATACACCGTCGAGACCTGTACCACGGCGATGTCGCTGCGCGGATACTGTCGCACGCTCAACGAACGGATCGACTGCAGGCCTGCGATCAGGATGACGAGGTTGACGACGATCGCGAGAACTGGCCGTTTGACAAAAAGGTCCGTGAACTTCATTTAGCTGTCCTCGGGCTTGGGGGCCGGATTGTTTTCGGGCTGCACCTTGTTGTTTACTTGGACAGCAGCGCCGTTACGCAACTTGAAGACACCCGAGCTCACCACTTCGTCTCCAGGGTTCAAGCCGGAGCCGATGCCGACTTGGTCGCCGCGGGATCGTTCGACTTTCACGAACTGCTGGCGCACTCCCCGGTAGGAGTTGCCTTTCGCATCCTTGAGGTCGGTCACGACGTAGACGGAGTCTCCGTACGGGGCGTAACTGATCGCCGAAGCCGGCAGGGAGATAACAGGCCGGCTCGCTCCCAACGCGACCTCCACCTGGACAAACATGCCGGGGCGCAGTTCGCCGCCCGGGTTCGATAGCGTAGCCTGTACCTGCACGTTGCGTGTGCCTTCGTCGATCACAGAGTCGATGGCAGTAACGCTACCCGTGAACACCCTACCGGCAACATTTTCAGTCGTGATGCGTAATTTGCTGCCGACAGGCACCTGGCCCGCGGCCTGCTGCGGCACGCCGACGTTTACGTAGATCGGATTCAGCGACTGGAGGGAAACGATTCCGCTGCCGGCGGAGAGGTACTGTCCGAGATTCACCTTGCGAATGCCGAGAATTCCAGTAAACGGCGCCCGGATGGTCTTGCGCTCAATTGTCGCGCGGGTCTCGGCTACGTTGGCTTCGGTCGACCTCTGCTGGGCCGTCGCCTGGTCAAAATCCATCCGAGAAATTACGCCCGCGTTTACCAGCTTCTGCATACGGTCGAAATTGATCTTGGCGAGATCACGCTGCGCTTCGAGTGAGGCCAATTGGGCTCTCTCCTGGCGCGTATCCAGTTCCACCAGAACGTCACCGGCTTGCACGGTCTTGCCCGAATCAAAATCGATTCTGGCCACCGTACCGGGAAGGTCGGCGCTGATCGTAACCCCGTGCACTGCCTCCATGGTGCCAATCACACTCATGGTCGAAGGCCACTGCTCCCGTTGGACCACGACGGTCGTAACCGCCTCGGGCGGGGGTTGAAATGCCGCGGCTTGCACGGCCGTCTCAAATTGCTTGAATTTTATGAAACCCAACGCAGTGAGCAGAACCGCCATTACCCCGAGTACCAGAAACAGTCTTTTCGCCATGTCTTTCCCCTAAGAGATTGTCCCGAAATTCTGTAGACCATTTGGATTCATCATCTACCAGGAAGGATTCTGTCTAATTCCCGGTTATGAGCGCAGTGTGCAAGACATTGACGTTTTGTGGAGGTCAATGTCCATTGGTTCAAGGCAAGTCGCGCCATTCCTGCGATTTCCAGGAGATGCTTACCCGCGCCGCGCCGGGCCATCGTGGTGCCCCCCCGCCTCACGCCGTCATTGAACGCTCGGTTTTTGTACGTTTGCTCCTTTATGTATTAGTCGAATGGGAGGGTGTGGAATCGACACCTGCCTGCGAAGCGTGCGCCCCAGGGTCGGACCCCCCCGGGTGCTTGATTTGCCGGGCCAGCCCGTTGAACTGGGTGGATTAGCCTGATTTGTGAGTGGCAGACTCGTTCGGATTTACTGGCGGGTATTCTGATTTCTGGTCAGTGGCCCTACTTTCAACGGCATTCAAGGAATGAATTTGTAACATCATGAATTTGTAACATCAATGACCACTTGTTCCGCCAACCAAGAATTGCCCATCTGGATCGAATCGGTGATCCGTTCATGGTCCGGAAGTTGTTGTGCCCAGGGACTGGCATCCAGGTTCTTGGCGAGCGCACGCATGAGCGTAAAGGCATACAACGGAACCACCAGACGGCGACCAAGAATGAACGGGTTGCCAGGTCTTCCAAGAAGGCAGACGTGAAACTGCTGGACCCGGTCGATCACTTTCCGAAGATCGCCGGTCTACACCGCCTCCATTTGGGAAAAGGCCAATTCCAGATCCTCGAACGGCATCCGGCGCTCTGCCACAAGTCGCGCCGCCCCCGGAACTCCGATTCGATCGTTCACCAGGGCTGCGAGTTGCAGCTTACCGATCACGCCCAGAAAGCGAACCCCGCCGTAGTTTCCTTCGCAAAGCTGTTTCGCACGCGCAACTCAAAATTGAGGAGGGAACCCTGAACGTCTCAGTCGAGATGCAACACTTCCTCCATCTCGTCCCACCACTCCCCCGGTTTCACTAAGCGGCGGGCGCTTTCAATCGATAGAGCATCTCTCCGGCGCGTGGAATAAGCTTGACGCCTTCGGAGTCACGTCCTCGCCAATCTTCCATCCTTATCTTCGCAGGATCAAGGTAGCCGAGGTTCATCCGCCGGCAGCGCTCCTCAGGGATGCCAGTCGCGAGTGTTACACGAATGCGCGGAACCTCGCGGCCCGTAACCTTGTCGTACGTACCTTGCCCCACCAAGTGGGTGGAGTGCGCGATCACGCCGCGAGGGATACTTTCAAACCGGTTCCATTGGTTCAGAAAGTAGTCGCGGCAGTGATAGCCAATCTTGTCCAGGAATGCGCCGTGTGTATAGCTGAACTCGGTGATGTGCGGCGCAAAGAGAATGACTTCTCCGCCCTCTTCGACCGCCGGTTCGACTTTGTACATACCCTTGGCGCCAGTCCAAATATCGTCGTACATTTCGGGCAACACGGAGAGCACTCTGCGAAACGGACGGTCGACCCACTGAACGTGCTTTTGTGATGAGAGCTCGGCCGCTCCTTTCCAGGCTGCCTGCGCGGAACCGAAGAAGATACCGGCGATATCCTGCTGTGCCAGAACAAGGGCGAAGCACGCCACGGGCACGGTTACTTTAGCGGCTGCTTGATCGATCAGCTCGCGAACGGGTGTGCGACCGGTGCCGATCAGGTGATAGCTGCCCAGCAGTGCGCCCAGCCAGTGTGTGTGGTCGATCATTTCCCCGGTGCTCACACCCGGGAAGAGATACTTGTTTCCGCCTGAAAACCCAACTACTTCATGGGGAAACACCGGGCCACAGATGAGGACCTGGTCATAGTCGAACAGCAGTCGGTTGATCTTGACCAGGATGGGATCCGACAGGAGACCTGCGGACACTCTCGACACTTCGTCTGCGGAAATTGTGCCTAGATCGGCAAAAGTCCCGGGAATATCCCATCGGTGGTTGAAGACGCGAGCTTTGCCACAGATTCCGTCGACGACAGGCGCGCCCATGAGCCGGGTCAGCTGGGTATCGCTCATCCGTGGATGAGTGCCCAGGGCTACCAGATAATCCAAGGAAGTCGCGCGAGCTCCGATCTCCTCCCCTAAAAGCTGGGACATGAGGGGCATCGGCATGGTACGCGTGCCATCAGGAATGATGGTCAGCACGCGCTTGCCCGCTACCTGAAGTTCCGCCGCGGCCTGAGCGACGACCTGGCGGACTTCGTCATGCGTCAAAACGCCGTTCACCACGCTGTTGCCGATGGTCATTGGTGTCTTACCTGTCCACCATCCCAATTCCTCCCGCGGGCACACCGGCGAAGCGGCTAAAATTCCGGCACGATCGCTCGCGCTTCCTCGATGGTAAGGCGGCGCTTTTGACGATACGACAGGTTGCACATGTGCGCCGCGACAGCGGACCGGTATCCGAGTTCGACCGGTGCGTTCGGAATCTTGCGGGTCCGGATGCAGTCCACCCAATTGGCGATATGATTCTGGGACGAGGATTCTCCGGTGAGCGGCACACCGTGCGGACGATTTACTTCTTCCGGATAATAGTGAACGCTGTCCTCGGACTTGCCGCTGACCATGTCGTTGGCCCCGGCCACATACTCGATGGTGCCGTCACTGCCGAGGATCCGTTGCCCTAGTCCGTAACGGCTGTTGCTGAAGGTGGATTGCCACGTAACCACGACTTCATTGGGGAAATCGAGGATTACAGCGATCGTGTCGGGAACCTGGCGGCCATCTTTCTCAGACAATACTCCGCCCGACATGTAGGCGGCGGTCGGGAGCGGGAGGTCAAGCACGCTCATGATCCAGGCGATCTGGTGGATCATGTTTTCTGTGATGTTGCCTCCCGAGAACATCCAAAAGAGGCGCCAGTTGAGGAATTTGAAAGGATCGAAGGGCACATCCGGACGGCCGTTGAGGAATGCTTTCCAGTTTACGTTTTGCGGGGTGCAATCGGAGGGAACAGGGCGCACCCATTGGGCTATCCCATGGGGGGTGTTGCGGCTCATCCACGACTCGACTTGGGTGACTTTGCCGACCATGCCGCTCGCAATCCAATTCTTTGCGTCGACGAACGGACCTTCGCTTTCATGCTGTAAGCCGATCTGGATGACCCGGTCGGACTTCCTGGAAGCCTCGAGACATTGCTCTGCTTCTGGAATCGACCAGGTCAGAGTCTTCTCGGAATAAAGATCTTTTCCGGCGGCGAGCGTGTCCAGAAAATGTCGGGCATGAATGTGCAGTGGAGTCGCCACTAGGATGCCGTCAATGTCTTTGCGATCGAGAATCTGGCGATGGTCAGCGAACGTCTCAAGACCCGGGGCAAGTCTCTTGGCTTCATCGAAGCGCCGGGTGTAGACATCGGCAGCAGCCACCACTTGAATGCCCGGGACCGCGAGCGCCTGCCGCAGAAGGTCCTGCCCGCGAGAGCCCACGCCGACAATCGCAACCCGAACCCGATCGTTGGCACCGAGCACCCGAGCCCCGGGGTAAGCGAGAAAGGCCGCCGTACTCGCGGCTCGCTTGATGAACTCACGTCTGGTGCTTGACATTGCGGCAGTCTCCAGTTTTGAGGGATGCGATGTCGACAGCTCGGTTGACGATTTAGAGTGCCCCAGCTTGTTCCAGCGCCGATTTCATGCCCGCCCAACTCTGGATCGTGGAAGCTTCGGCGGTTCCGGCGCCACGCCAGTGGGTTTCGAGGCTCACGACGTGATGGTAGCCGTCGCGTTTCAGGGCTTTATATTGGCCCACCCAGTCGATCGTGCCCTTTCCCATGGCTGCCCACTCGTAGCCTCCGGCAGTCTTAACCGCATCTTTGCAATGGCAGTGGCCAATGCGGTCCTTGGGCAGAAGATTATATCCGTCGGGGTACGGCATTTCGCCGAGAGTAGCCGCATTGCCTGGGTCCCAGTTCAGCATAAAAGAGGGGGAAGGCACCGCGCTTAGGACTCTCGCCGCCTCCGCGCCCGTGGCGGTGTTGCAGGCTGCTTCGTTCTCGAGGATCAAGATAAGGCCGAGTTTGCCGACCTTTTCAGCCGCCTGCTGCAACGTGTCGTTGATTGCTTGCCGATGCGGACCTTGGTCGTCGAGGCGCCAGAAGTCGAAACACCGGATGCGATCGGTGGAGAATGCCTTGGCCAGCGCAATGGCGCGGTCGAGCACCTCGCCCTGCTGTTCGTACGTAAAGCTCGCATGGAATTGGTCCTGCTTGGGGCTGAATCTTGATTTCGGCGCGTTGGGCCAGTCCACCTTGAACAGAGGGCTTGCAATGTCGGTGACGCGCAGGTTGTTCTTCTTCAGGATGCGCTTGGCCTCCGCGATTTCGTTGGCATCGAGGCTTGCGATGTTCTTATCCCACATGCTGCGAAGTTCTATCCACTGCATGCCGAATTGCTGTGCCGCGACCTCGCAAGCGTGGCCAAAGTCCTGAGATATCTCGTCGTTGATCACGCCAATCTTGAATGGCGACTTCGCCAGGGCGGCGGAGTTGGACAACGACGACGATCGAAGGGGTGAAGCCGAAAGACGCCGGTTGACGGCTGCCGCTGCGCCGAGGCCCACGATAAATTCACGACGAGAAAATTGTGATCGCATTGCTGTCTCTCCTTACCATGTGCGATAGCAAAAGCTGGTGCGCTTGTGATGCTCTGCTACCGGGCTCCCTGCAACTGCGGCTACCCGGAGAGCCGGTACGACTCGGCTTGTGGGGCTCCCGCTCACGGATGCACTCCCAGCGCGGGATTCAGTCTATGTGCGATCTGCAATTCACGAACAGCATCTTCCAATTGTCCACTGGCCTTGAGCGCTTCGGCCAAATCGTAGTGCGCCCCGGCATCTTCCGAGTTCCAGGCCAGCAGAGCTTCAAACTCGCGCACTGCGGTCGGCCAGTCCTGAGACTGTTTGGCCATCTGACCTAGCTCGCGGTGTGCCTGGGTAAGGCCCGGAGCTAATTGTTCTACTCTTGCGAACAGGGATGAAGCCTGTACCTTGTCGCCTCTGGTTTCGAGCAGGAGTCCCATTTGCAAGTACGCTGCCGGATCGCTGGGATTCAATTGCAGCACACGCTCGAACTCGGCTTCAGCCTTGCTCGACGCGCTGGGAGATTTCGACAGTGCCAGCCCCAGTTGGTAGTGAGCTTCCGCGAAGTCAGGGCTTAGGCTGACAGCCTCCCGCAACTCTTCAATCGCGGTAGTGACATTCCTCTTCATTAAGTGGCCTTGAGCGGTTTCCACCAGAATCATGGCGCGCCCGTCGTTGGCTTTCGCGGCATTGATGCGCTGCAGTTCTGCCAGTTCTTCTTGTGCTTCTTCTTTGCGGCCGGTCCTCTGCCAGGCTTGGGCAAGGGTAGCGTGCGCGTCGGCAAGGCCGGGGGCCAGACGGATGGCCTCCTGGAAACTCTCGACGGCACCCGGCAGATCGTTCATTTTGAGAAGCACTGTCCCCAGGAGTTGATGACCCTCGGGGTCATCGGGAAGTCCAGCCACTGCGAGACGAAGCTCGTTCACTGCAGATTGAAGGTCTCCCTTCTCCCGCAAGACCAGTCCGAGCGAGCGGTGGGCAGGGGCGTGTTTCGGATCGAGCTTCAGGGTTTCGCGAAACTGAGCGCCAGCTGGATCCAAATCGCCCTTGAGCCTCAATGCGAGTCCAAGATTGTAGTGGTATTCGGGATTGGAAGGAACAAGGTCGACGGCTTTGTGCAGATTCGCCACCGAGGAAGCGAGGTCTCCGCGATCGGCCAGGATTTGGCCGAGGGCAAAGTAGATTCTGGGCTCTTGCGATGCTAGCCGTTGTGAAGTTTTCAGCTCCTCCAGAGCTTGGTCGAGATCCGTTTTTTGCCGAAGGCCCATCGAGCTTTTGTATTTGTTCCACAGGTTCAATCCGAGGTTGTAGTGAGCTTCTCCGAATTCGGGAGCGTCCTTGACGACCTCGCGAAGCAATCGGATCGCTCCGTCCAAATCGCCGAGTTTTGCGCAAATTGCGCTGAGGCCGTAGCGAGCTTCGAGCAGGCCAGGGTTCAGGCGCAGCGCTTCGTGATATTCAGTGATGGCCTTGCTGGTGCGGCCGGAGCGTTCGTACGCCACCCCGAGATGGAAGTGCGGATCGGGGAATGCAGGTTCCAGCCGCGCGGCCTGTTCAAACTCCGCCTCCGCCGCGTCTACGTTGCCAGACTCCCCCAGGATGACACCGATGTAGTCGTGGGAGACAGCATCGCCTGGGTTCTCTGCCACGGCTGCTCGAAACTCGGTTAAGGCGTCCCGCACATGACCTTCTTTCAGTTGTGCGAGCGCCTGCTGCTGATGCAGCGAGAGCCCGCTAGTCGCCCCGGTCTCGACCTGGGGCTGAGCGAGGGGACAAAGGCACACAGTCAGAAAAATTCCCGCTGCCCATTCGATGGAGGTCCGGTCTCCACTCATCGTAGTCGTTTTGCGCCGAGGTTCGCGAGCGATGGCCATCAATGTACGAGCCCGCGAGCGGCTGCGTCCTCCTGCATTTCCCGCAGAGCGGAGTCCTCCGGGAACAAATCCAGCCCGCGCTGGATCGTTGTCAGGGCTTCGACGGTCGCCCCCGCTGATAACTGACGAGCGGCCAGGTTCTCATAAAAGAGGTCGTTGTACGGCGCCATCGCCATGCCTTTCTTGAGAAGATCGATGCTCGCCTTCAGATTTCCCGAGCGTGCCAGCAAGCCATCGAGAAGCAAGTAGTCATACGCTGCCGTCGAGCCCTGATCAACCACCTGCTCCGCGTACGCCTTTGCCTTGTTCAAGTCGTGATCGCTAAGAGCTTTTTGGGCCATGGCTGAGAGCGCGAACGGGTCTTGGTTGTTCGATTTCGCAAGCTGATCCAGCAAAGAGAAATAGTAATCCTTATATTCAAGGTGCGATCGAATGAGTTCTTGGCGATAGGCTCGTAGCAATGAAACGGGCGGAATTTTGCTGTCTTTGCCGGGAACTGCGTTCACGTAAATGAAGCCGGTATCGGGAGACGCATGGAACGCACTCTCCGGGTAAGGTTCTCCAGGAGTGCGAAGAATGCGGTGATCCGTCAGGGTCGAGTGCGACACGGTGAGTGCCGGCTGTCTCTGCATGTGGCACGTGGAGCATGCATCCGGAGGCTGTTGTGCCATGCGCTTCTGCAAATCGAGCGTACAGCTCTTTTCCGTATGGCACTGGAGACATTTGCCGTGAAAGTATTCAGGAGCCTCTTGCGGCGAGAGCTGCACGTGCGGGTCGTGGCAAGTCTGGCATCCAAGCTTTCCGTCGCTGCCCTGGTAGCACCTGCTGAGCGTCATCGAGTAGTAGTGCTCGAGCAGGGGCGACTCGGTAGCCCGCGGATCAACGGGGGCCTTCAGAATAGCCACGGTGTCATTCAGGGGCATCCCGGGGCGGAAGTCGGCGTCGGTTTTGCCAGGTTGCAGCGCGCGAATGTCTCCTTCATGGCAATTCATGCAGATGTTGTCCGCCAACCAAGTGGGAATCTTGGCTGGATTCACGATGGACCGGTCGGGTGCATCGGATACGGGGTCACCTGTTCGTCGTTCGAGCACATGCAGTTCCCCGGGCCCATGACAGTTTTCACAGCCGATCGCCAACTCGATTACCGGAGGGTCTTCGTAGAGTCCTTCTCTTCCGACGACGGGTTGCGTCCGGCCCGCGTGGCATCCAATGCAGTCAGCTGTTACCGGGAGGCTGAACCCAAGATCCCGCACCTCGTAGTTGGGGGAGAGGTCCCAAGCGTTCTTCGCCGTGTAGTACGAAACCGGAGCCTGAAACAAGTAGTTGCCCCGGCGGACTACAGGGGTCACGCCGTTTGCACCGGTGCCGACCACGTAAGCAAGTTCTTCGGTGTGCCGGAAGATTTCCTTTCCTTGCCCATCAAGGCCGTATTCGCTCTGGTATACACGGCCCTCGCGAGTGAAGACCTGATAATGTCGGTGCTGTTTTTCGCTAAAGATCTCCACCGGTTTGGTCAGCCAGCCCATTTCCACAAGTTTGCCGGGCAACGATGTCGACTGGCCCATGGCGGTGCGAGCGTATTGCGCGTAAATAGTGGCGTGGCAGCTTTTGCATTTGTCCGATCCAACGTAGCGTACTCCGGAGGCAGTGTTGCGGTACCCGAGGCCGGTGGGCGTATCTTTATTATGATTATTATTATTTCTATTCTTTGCATTCTGTCCCCAACCATACGCTGCCAGCAGAACCATCAGGCTGGCGGTCAGCAAGCGGCGGCAAAACAAGGTGGAAGATCGCCCGTCTCGATCAACTTGCCAATTGCGCCCGACCGCGATGGTCATGGGCTGGCTTCAACCTGTGAAGATGGCGCTGTGTCTTGCCGGACCAGGCGCTTCAATTCCTTTTTGGCGTCCAGATTGTGATCCTCCGAATGAAGTTGGGCGATTTTGGCCAGCATCTCGTCCGCTTCAGTTTTCTGACCCTTCTTCCGATATGCCAGGGCGAGCACATAGATGGGGCTGGAATCACCGGGATCGAGGGCGGCGGCAGTCTTAAGCTCAGCGATCGAGCGGTCCAGTTGGCCTTGCTTGAACAACAACTTGCCAAGTTCGGCATGGGAGTGGGAGAAATTGGAATTCAGACGGATCGACGACTCGAAGGCCGCCACTGCCTCATCCGCCGCAGGAGTTCCGGGCTCCGCGCCGGAATGGACCAATGCGACGGCGAAAATATACGGAACCAGGTAGTCGAGTCCAGGAAGGTGGCTCTTTTGTCGCAAAACCTCGACCGCTTTCTCTGTTTTGCCTCCCTGCACCCACACCCAACCGAGGGCGAAGTAGGGAAGCGATTTATCAGGGGCGAGTTCGCTGGCGGTCTGGAAATCCTTCTCGGCCAGGTCGAGAGAGCCTCTCATCACGAAGGTAACGCCACGCTGGATGTATAAACGATACGAACCTGGGATGTAGTGGATACCCACGTCCAAAATTTCTTTTCCCAACAGATAGTCTTCATACTCGAGGCAAACCGAGGCGAGGTCGACGTAGTTGTCTTCGGATTCCGGTTCGATCTTGGTCGCGGTGCGTAGTGCGTCGTAGGCCTCCTGGAGGTGTCCGGTTTTCAGATAGGCTTCGGAAACAACGTTGTAAAGTTCGGCGTGCCGATACCCTTGTCCGACGAGTTCGTTGAAAAGGCCGATCGCCTCCGGATAAGTCCCGGACTTGATCAGCATAAGAAGTTGGTTGTATCCGGCGACGTAGGGATCGCTGTAGCGCGGTCGGGCTGATTCGAAGAATTCGGCTGCCGACGGGTAGGCTTCCGCTCGGCCAAGAATCAACCCAGCCTGGAAGCGATCCTCGGCGTCACCGGTGGGAAGGCCCTTCAAAACCGTGATCGCTTGCGCCACATCGCGCCGGGCCAGCAGGCACTGTGCGTAGTGCACGATCCAGAGGCCTTTCTGGGCGATTCGACGCTTGCCTTTCAGGTAACTCTTGAGCGCGCCGTCGAAGTCACTCTTCTGGAAGCTGATCTCCCCGAGGTAAATATGTGTAACTTCGTCCTCGGGAGCATCGAGCAAAACTCGATGGAACTGCTCCGCGGCCTCCGCGAAACGCTTTCGATCGAACTCGTTAATGGCCAGGTTCTTGCGGGCAGGGTAGAAATGGGGAGCGACTTCGAGCGCCTCTTTGAACGCCTGGCTGGCCTGGTCGCGGCGCCCTGCGCCGATCAGCGCAATGCCGAGCAGGTTGAGCGATTTCAGGTCGTGGGGCGAGTTCTCCAAGGCCGCGTTCAAAAACCGTATGGCATCCTGAAAGTTCTGATGCTCGACATCGGACATGGCACATTCGTATGGTGTTCGCGCACACTCAGCCGCCTGAAGGGAAAGGCAACGGGGGAAACCTAAGCTGAGCACGAGTACGAGTCGCCACTGGGCACGACGCATGATCCATTGTCACTGCTACAGACGAGCCGGAGCAAGGCTGAGCTTATTCCGGGGCGTCGTTCTGCTCGATTTAGAACGCAATTCGCAGGGCGAACTGTATGTCCCTGGCTGGGTAAGTTGAGGTGGCCTTCCCGAAAGAAGATAGGTTGCCGATGTCGTTGCCAACCCCGGTCAGATTGACGCGGTTGAACACGTTGAAGAACTCAGTGCGGAATTGTAGGTTCGCACCCTCGCCACCGATGAACCAGGGGATCTTGAGATTCTTGATGACCGAGAAGTCTGTGTTAGCAAAACCGGGTCCACGGAAAGTGTTTCGGCCCAAATTTCCTTCCTGGCCGAGGGCAGGAGCAGGGAAGAGGTTACTGCAAAACGCGGTTCCACCGCAGGGAAAAATCCCGTTAAGAAATTGGGAGCGCGAGAGACCGGTTTTTGTATTGCCAAACGACGACGTATTGGGCCGGTCGTAGTTGGTGCCGTCGGCGTTGTAGTCGCAGCCATTGTTGCCGATTACGTTGTTGCTGGAGTCGAATACAGGAGCAAAGGAAGCAGAGCAGATGACGGAGAACGGCTGCCCCCCCTGCAGAATAGTGACGTTTGTGAGCTCCCAGCCGCCCAGGGCTTTGTTTACGAATCCGCTGCGGTGCGGACTGGGAATGGTCCAGAGCGTAGTAAATGCGAGCCGGTTCCGTACGTCGAAGTCCGCTGCTCCACGGGCCAGTTTGTCGTTGAAAGCGTCGACGTGTTCCGGGCCGTCAAGCTTGCTCGCTTGATCGAGCGCCTTCGAGAACGTGTAGGCAGCACTAAAGGTAATACCGTGACTAGCGCGCTGCCTCAGGGACGCAGTGAAACCATTGTAGTCACTGTTTTCGGTGGACTGACCGTAGTTGATCGCCCCGAAACCCGGAGCCAGCCCGGTGAAGTTACCGCCATGCTGTATCAGATCGCCGGCGAACCGATTGACATTGTAGACCGCGTATAAATGCCGGCCCGCCGAGCCAATATAGTCAACCTCGGCGACCGTGGATGGGGTGATGGCCCGCTGAACTCCGAAGAACCAGTTCTCCATGTAAGAAGCTTGCAGGTTCGGATTGGTCACACTGACGTTTGCCTGGCCGTGGGCTAACCCTCCACTGGGCAACAACCCGGGTTGGATCCCAGGAGGGAGTGGATAGTCGTACGGTGGAACCGAAGTGGTTCCTAGGGCGAACAGCGGAGGATTACCAGGGCACTGCGCGCACGCCGAACCCAGAGCAAATTTCGGGCTGTTGGTGAAATAATTGTTATAGAGCTGTTCGGACGGCTTGTCGTAGAAGACTCCAAAACCGCCACGCACCGACATCTTGCCCACCTTGGTTGGATCCCAGGCAAACCCGATGCGAGGGCTGACCGTGTTCAGGGTGTGGTTCAGAAGGTGCTTCCCGCATGTCATCACCCCATTTGGAATCATGCTCTCCAGGCCGCCGCCGGAGCTCGGGAAGACCATATTGCACACGCCTTTGCTTCCTAGTCCATCCGAAGGATTGAAGAAATCTTCGTAGCGCAGCCCAAGGTTCACGGTCAGGTTCGGTCTGAGCTTCCAATCATCCTGCACAAATGCGGATAGAGATCCGTCACGTACCAAGCTGTACAACTTGTTGAGGCGAGCGCCGGTGTTTGGATCAAAACCGAATTGTGATTCAGAATTTGCCTTGTCGGTCGCGAAATCAAAGACGCTGTTGAAGCTAAATTCGGGACGGTTGTAGACACGAGAGGATTCGTGATCCGCACGTCCTCGAGTCACGTTGCCGCCGACTTTCAAGCTGTGTGAGCCACGAGTGAACGAGGCCACGTCCCGCCACTCGAAATTGTTTTGTACAAATGCGTTCGGACCCCAACCTGTTTGATAGCCCTCGATTCCTAGTACTGTGATCCCCGGGACTTCAGGGTGATTGACCAGGGCTTCACCGAAAGGTCGGGTGGTGGCAAAGCCGAATTCGTTCACGAAATTTCCAGAGGCGTGAACCCAGCCCGTCGCGAAGTGCATGCTGTAGGTAGGTTCAATGGTATTGAATGCGGGATACACGAACGGCGATCCGAACAGAACCTGATGTAGGGTCGTCCGGTTGAAGGATCCGAAGATGCGGTCCTTGCTGTCATTAAACGAGTGGTCGACGCGCACGGTGTATTGGAAACCGTTGCGGGGCAGGCCGGTCGCAAAGTTGCCCACACCGGTAACCGGCAAGTTGCACGGGATGTTTCCCACTTCGGTCGAAATCGGATCTGAGGGCGAAGAAAGGGTGGAGCAGTTTGTTCCCGCCATCGTGCCAGCGGTCGTAAAGTTGCCGGTCGGGGTGATGGACGCCGGAAACGTCTTCGCTACGTACGTCGACACGTTGTTGGGAAAGTTTGCCGCCATGAAGTTTATAAAGTCTGGCGTCAGTATGGTGGAAGACCGCCCGGTCGCCACTCCAGACTTGAGGAAATCCATCGACGCAAAGAAGAACGTGTGATCCTTTCGAATTGGACCGCCGAAGCTCCACGCGCCCTCATTGCGCCGGAAAACTGGCACACCCGCCGACTGAAACTTGTTGGCGGCCTGTAGTTTGTTGTCCGTGTGATAGAAGCCGAGGGTACCATGCCATTTGTTCGAGCCCTGCTTGGTTATGATGTTCACGAGCGCCGCGCCATTGCGCCCGAATTCTGCGGAGAAATTGTTGGCCGCTACGCGTACTTCCTGAACATCCTCAGCGTTCGGATTCACATTCGTGACACCGTTGCGCTGGCTGGAATCAATGGACGCCGAATCGATGAGGAAGCTGTTGGATTCTGCGCGGGAACCGTTGGCGTTGAGATTCACTCCGTACTCAGGGTTGAAGATGTCGCCGCTGGCCTGCGCGTATGCTTGCCCGCCTCCACTGGCCAGACCGGTTACGCCTGGAGTGAGAACGACAAGCGTATAAAAGTTCCTTCCCGATAAGGGGAGATCATGAACCTCTTTTTCCGACACGTCGCCTGAAACCCGGGCTTGCGAAGTCTCGACCGTAGCAGCTTCTGCGGTAACCGTGACTGTGGTTTCAGCGCCACCGACGACCATTCGGACGTTCACTGTCTTGGTTTCTGCGACCCGAACCAGAACGTGCTCCTGCAGCGTGGTCTTGAATCCACGTGCGGAGACACTGATGCTGAAAGACGCGGAAGGCAGCGTGGTGAAGTGGAAATACCCGGACTCTTGCGTTTGCGCTGTCTGCGGGGCGCCGGTCTCTTCGTTCTTGATCGTTACCGTGGCTCCCGGCACAACCGCTCCGCTCGTGTCGCTCACGGTGCCTTCAATGCCGCTGGTGTACTGCGCCCACGCGCCAATCGAGCTCAGTACCATCAGGAACAGAACGAGCCACCCAAACAACATGATTCGACGCGGAATCATGAGCCCCACCTCGCGGATCTGAAATTTTCACTGAACTAGACGAAAAGGACTATTGACTGCCATCCCCGAACTGCAGGTAGGTAACATCAGTCAAAAATTGGTGTCAACCGAGTTTTTCCGAATCGTTTTTTTGGCAAAACTGAAGGATGGTGAAATCACGGTTCACCACGCATAAAATCGGGGTTATCGGCAAGGTTCGAAGTAACATTTTTTCGCTACGGAGTTCGGTTGTGCGGCGGTCGCTGGCGGTCTTCCTGGTTTGCTGTCTTGACAATCGCGCAGGACCAGCAAAGGCACTCCGGGCGCGAGAGTGCGCTGTGTCTCCTATGCCCGCCCGCCGTAAATCCTCTCGACTTGGAGAGAGACGATTTGAATGCGACAATCAGGCCGGACGAATGAGGGATACTGTTCCGAACATGTCGCGGATTCTGCAAACGGGCCTGCTGACTATTGTTCTGCTAATGCATGAATTTCCGGAAGTCGCACGCTCTGAACAGGCCGCCGCCCAACTCAGTTCGCCTCCGGTCCAAATTGATTTCCGGGATATCGCCGCCGAAGCCGGAATCACCACGGAGAACGTTTCTGGAATCGCGGACAACAAACACTACATCCTCGAAACAACGGGCAACGGAGTTGCGATCTTCGATCTCGACAACGATGGACTCATGGATGTCCTTCTAGTAAATGCGACCACGATGGATGGCAAAGGCCGCGGCGAGAAATCAACCAGTCACCTCTATCGCAATCTCGGAAACATGCATTTCGTCGACGTGACCCAGAAAGCCGGCTTGGGAAAAGTCGGATGGGGGCAGGGTGTTTGCGTAGGCGATTACGACAATGATGGCTTCGAGGATTTATTTGTTACTTACTATGGGCACAGCGTGCTGTATCACAACGAAGGAAACGGAACCTTCAAAGATGTCACCGAAGCCGCGGGACTGAAATCCGATGCCGTGCGCTGGGACACTGGGTGTTCGTTCTTCGACTACGACCTTGACGGCAAGCTCGATCTGGTGGTGAGCGGCTACGTTGACTTTGACCGAAACAAAGTTCCAGAGCCGGGTTCGGGTGGATATTGCCAATGGAAGGGCATGCCCGTGATGTGCGGTCCACGCGGGCTTCCCTCGGGACACAATCTGCTTTTTCACAACGACGGCAACGGGCATTTCAGCGACGTGTCCGCGGCCAGCGGGATTGGGAAACCGACGGGCTGCTACGGATTCACGGTGCTGGCCTCGGACTTCGACAACGACGGCTATCCCGATTTGTACGTAGCCTGCGATTCGCGACCAAGCCTGCTCTATCACAACCGAAAGAATGGCACTTTCGAGGAGGTCGGAGTTGCGTCCGGCGTAGCCCTGAGTGACGCCGGACAGGAGCAGGCCGGCATGGGCGTTACCGTTTCGGATTACGATGAAGATGGCTACGTCGACATTGCGAAAACGAATTTCAGCGACGATGTGCCCAATCTCTACCACAACAATGGTGATGGCACATTTACCGATCGGGTGTACGAGTCTGGCCTGGGCGCACACACGCAATACTTGGGATGGGGGATTCAGTTTCTCGACGTCGACAACGACGGCCGCAAAGACATTGTGATGGCCGATGGGCACGTTTACCCGGAGGTTGAACGCGGGGCCCTGAACTACAAGTACCGGCAGCCAAGATTGCTGTACTGGAATGCAGGCGGCGGAAAGTTCAAAGATATGTCGAATAACGCAGGGACCGGTATCAGTGAGCCCTGGGCCTCAAGAGGATTGGCGGTGGGCGACTTGGGCAACGACGGATCAATCGAGATAGTGATCAACAATCTCGATGCGCGGCCGAGTCTGCTGAAGAATTTTGGGACGAAAAAGAATTGGCTGATCGTCCGCTGCGTCGGCACCAAGGCGAATCGCGACGCGGTGGGAGCGCGGATATATGTATATGCGGGGAAGCGCCAAATTTCGGGCGAAATTCAAACGGGAGCAAGCTATCTCTCCCAAAACGATCCGCGCGTGCATGCTGGATTGGGAGATGACGAAAAATATGATCGAGTTGAAGTGCAATGGCCCGGAGGCCAGCGGGAGAGTTTCCCGGGAGGAAAGGCGAATCAAATTGTTCTCTTGAAACAGAACACGGGTTCTCCAGCACGGTCTCAACCGGCTGCGAACTCACATGCAGTGACGGTCTCATCGAGGGTCGCGCGTCGAAACGAATGAGAGGATGGCGCCATCCGGGTCGACAACGGAAACGGAGAGACGACTTGCCTGTACCTGAAAGCCTCGAGCGCGCAACTCGCGCGCAGTTTTCCGAACACTCGTAACTCCGAAGCTGATGCGCGGCCCTGCCGGCGGCGTTTGGGGCTGAAGCATCACCTTCTCGCTCGAGTGTCCAGCGATGAAGAACTCGGCCCCCAGGGGAGAAGCACTTCGAAAGTCTAGCTTCGTGGTATAGAACGCGCGTTCCGCCGCGATATCCTTGACCGCAGAAGTTGCCTCCAGGAGGTGACCTGAGATTCGATGCGCCCCAATGTGCTTTCCGTGGTCACGGGAATGGAGAGATTCCGGCAAGTACTGCGTGTACTCCAGTAACTGGCCCTCCGGGTCGTGCACGACAAAGAGAAGGTTGCGCCCGCGCCTTCTTGATTTCGGCGGGCTCCAGTTCGCGCTTGAGATATGCCCTGCGGACCGACTCAACGTCATTCGCCTCGAAGCAAATGTGCAGGAGGCCACCCGGTTGCGAGTCCGTCGTGCGCGGATACAACTCGATGAACTGGCGATCGTTGACTTTGATAAATGCAACTGAGGTTTTGCCCGCATCGGTGAACTCGAAGGCCTGTTCGAGCCCCAATCTGCCATAAAAATCGCGAGACTTTGCGAGATCGTTTGCGCGAAGCGCCACGTGAGCGATGCCCGACAAATCCGTCGATTGGGCGTGCAATGCGAACGTGCTGAACAGCGCAAGGACTAGAGTGCCGAACTTCTTCGACGTGCAATTCAGATTCTGTATCAGGAACATGAACAGGGTCGGTTCATCCCGAATCAATCGGGGGACAGCCTACACCAACGCATGCTCGATGACCAGCATAAGAGATGTCACCCATGTCGTCGACGCGACGACGGGACTGGAACGGGAGCAAGACTAACTCCACTCCAACAAGGTCTTATGGCAGCCGTCGCCAGAGAGTCTGCTATGATGCCGCCCGGATTCGGAGTCGCCGCGCCATCAGATGTTTCCAATCTGCCGATGAAGCTTTCGCTTCTGACTTATGCTCTCCAGGAGATACTCGATGCTCATCAATCGACGTGAGATTTGTCGTATGCTGCCCGCCCTGCTTCCCCTAGCCACCGATTTGCAGGTCTTTGCGCAAGATAGCTCGTTGCCCTCGGCGGCCTTCGCGTTTGACAAGGCGCCCATGCATGTTGCCAACAACAATGCGCAGATCCGCCTGATGATGCGGGGCAAACTGGCCACTGGAGAAGGCCTGGAGGTGCACGAAACCACCCTGCCACCGGGTAGCGCGCCGACAGCCACAACCCATCATCACCCGCACTCGGAGATGTGGCTGATCCGCGAAGGAACGATTGAGCTGACGGTGAATGGCCGGCCCTACCGCTTGCAGCCAGGCTCGGTGGGGTTCGTGCGTTCCAACGAAGAACATGGAGTCCGGAATGTCGGGGCGTCGGCGGCTATGTACTTCGTGGTCGCCGTCGGACCGGGAGCCGAGTTACAGGAATAGGGAAACTCCCCTGAGCGGGATAACCGTGGCCCTGATCCCGCTGGCGGGTAAGCGATATGACGATTCGCGTCGGTCTAATCGGCGGCGGGAACATCACCGGCACCCACGCGCGTGCGGCGCGTGCGATTGCGGGTCTTGAAATTGTTGCCATCTATGGAACCAATACGAATCGGGTCGAAAGTCTGTGCCGTGAGCACGGCGGGAAGCCATACCAGGATCTGGAGGCCTTCCTCAAGCATCGTCCGATGGAGATGGTTGCGATCGGAAGTCCCTCGGGCCTCCATGCCACACACGGCATTGCCGCAGCCCAGCGTGGTCTCCACGTTCTTACCGAGAAGCCGATCGATGTCAGCGCCGAGCGCGCGGACGCTCTTATCGAAGCGGCTGAGCGTACTGGCGTGAAATTGGGCGTGATGTTTCAAGACCGTGTTAAGCCGGGAGTCCGACAACTTGAGGAGTGGGTCCGCGGAGGCGCAATTGGGAAGCCCTTGTTGGTGGATGCACGGGTGAAGTGGTACCGGCCCCCCGAATACTACGGAACCTCACGCTGGCGCGGGACATGGGCTCTTGATGGTGGGGGTGCATTGATCAATCAGGCCGTGCACACCGTTGACCTTATCCTCTGGCTGCTGGGAGACGTGCTTCGGGTGCAATCTCGCACTGCCAGGTTGCTCCATGCCATCGAGGCAGAGGATACCGCGTATGCGATTCTGGAGTTCAAAAATGGAGCGCTTGGCCTTCTGCAGGCGACAACTGTGGCTTATCCGGGATATCCGCGGCGGCTGGAGATTTCCGGATCCGAGGGCAGTGTGATCTTAGAGCAGGATCGAATTCTGTCTGCCGACTTACGCACCCCACCCATCGGCAGCGGCGAGCGGATCGGGCCCGACAATCATCAGAGCGCGTCGTCGGCGGTGGTGAACGACGTTCGAGGTCACCAGGCTCTCTTTGAGGATTTCATTCGCGCGATCGAGCAAGACGGTACGCCGGTCTGCGATGGCCGAGAGGGCCGGCGAAGTATCGTCCTGATAGAGGCCATCTACCATGCTGCTAAGTCTGGAGGTACGATCGAAGTAGCCGTCTGAGAGAGGTTACTTACTCGCAGCCTAGTCGCCGGGCACAATCGCGCAAAATCTGCGACTCCCACTCGGGGCGCCTCGGATTGTCCGGATGCACCGCATCGGTCGGGATCCTTTTGCTCAAACTTAGGAACACCGCCGCAGAGTGCTTGTAAGCGGGAACAGGTTCGCGAAAGGCCACGTTGCCGAGGTATTGCAGCGCATCTGCAAGGGCGTAGTAACCGGGGTCGCCGCACTCCCAAAGGCGGTCGCGCTCCGCGAATTGTTCCGGTATGAAGCCGGCAAGACCCAGCAGGTAATCCGAGCCATACTCGATCATGTCAATGCCTAGGTCATTACCTGTATAGATACGAAAGTCCGGTCGGTGGACGTCGCGTAGGGCCAGGCGGCCGAGTTCCACGATCCGATCGAGGGAAGAATGCTTCATGCCCTTGATCTCCGGAATATCCATCAAGCGCCGAACCGTTTCCTCCTCGAAGATTTCGCCGTTAGACGCGAACATCATACCCAGTTCGAAGGCTAAGACGTGCGCATAGCCAGAGCAGGCCGCTTGGTATGTCGCTGCTTTCTCTTTGGCGGACTTGCCATGCAAGCGGGCGGTCTGAAACAGAATCGGGATGCCGCCACGTTCAACGATTAAGTCGATCTGCTGGCGATAGAGACTAGCGATGTCTCCTGTCTGATTCTCAATGTAAGCGCCCGCGACGAACGGAACCCCGTTTCCCTGAGCCTCGCTATCAAGGGCCTCCCGCGTCCAACGCAACACATCGCGTTTCTCCGCTTCCGTGAGGTAGTTCACATAGCCGGTATCCATGTTGACCGCATTCATCAACCCAGCACGGTGAGTAGCCACCAAGTGTCGTTGGAACGCCTCAGTGGCGATCTTCCCATCGGACTCGTAGGGCAACAGAGTCGCTGCTATGCCGTGTACCTTGCGGCGAAGCTTCCGCCGCTTCATCAGGGTTTCGATGGTCATGCCGCAAATCTCCAATTGAGAGCACGACGGCGACGTTTTGTGGTCAGTGTTTCTTTGCCGCACTCAGCTTCTCCATCAGGTCTGAATCTTTGTAGAAACTGTCCAGAGGGTAACACCCCGAGGGCAGTCCCTGGCGAGGAGCTGTGGTGCAGTCACTAAAGGTCCGACAAATTCGTCTTCGTTGAATCGGGTTTCCTTCCGAAGCGTCCCAAAGCAGCTCGGGATAGCTCAGCACCATTCGACCGAGGCCGACCACATCCGTCCAGTCTTCACGCACGGCAGCCTGCGCAACATGGGGAAGATAGTCTTGGAGATAGCTGTACCCTGTCCCCATGAAGATCAGATTCGGAAATTGCTGCTTCAGATCTCGCACCGCGTGCAGGTGGCGCGCCACACTTACGAGCGGATCCTCGGGCGGAAGATATCCGTCGGAAGGCGGGTAGAGGGCGGGGCGCTGAAGGTGGGGATTGTAGTAGGGGCTTCCTGCGGTGATGTTTACCAGGCGAATGCCAAGCTCCTCCAGTAGAGATAGAAAGCGAACCGTCTCGCGCAAGTCCGGCTCGGTAGGATTGAACTGATCGACGCCAAATCCCCAGCGGTAGGGGATCAGCCGCCCTTGCGTTTCAGGAATTCCTCGGCCCGGTTTACCTTCCGCCGATCGCACAGGATCGGGCCGGAACGGGATGGTGTCGAAAGCCGACAGCCGCACCGCGATCTGGAGGCCGGGGGCCACCGAACGTATTCCCTGGACAATGTCACGCAGGAATCGAGTGCGGTTGTCGAAGCTTCCGCCGTACTTTCCTTCCCGAGTATGGGCGCTCAGAAACTCATGTCCCAGATAACCATGACAGTGTTTTATGTCCACAAAATCGAAGCCGAGCTGCCATGCCATCCTGGCTGCGCGATGGAATTTCACGATGATAGTTTCGACATCCGCGTCGGTGAGCAGAGGATAGTTCTCCGACAAACCCAGACGGCGGTCCAAAAGCGGATGGTGGTACAGGACTCGAGGCTCCGGGCAATCGTAAGCATTGGGGCGGCTGAATCTTCCGGAATGGGTCAGTTGCAGGCCAATGAGCAAATCTTCATCGGAGCCTGTCGCCGACCGATGATGTTCGATCAAGGTCGTTCGAAGCGCGGCCAAACCTGCCTCTGTATGGGGAGCAGCCAAAAGCTGATTCGGATTCGCTCGGCCTTCGTGAGAAACCGCCACGGCTTCGCCACCCCAGATCAACTTTGCACCGCTGCGCCCAAAGCGTTGCCAGCGGCGTATTGTTTTTTCGCTGGGATTCCCGTCGGCGGAGCCGTCCCACCCCTCCATCGGCTGTACCGCGATCCGGTTGCCAATTTTGAGGGCGCCCTTGATCAGCGGCCATCGCAGCGGAGATTCCGCTCCACGGAGAATCTCGCAGTCGCAGGGGAGGGAGACATGGAGCGAGCGTAGGTGGTCCTGGAAAGCTTCTACGTTCTTGACGGTCCCGAGTCGCAAGATCGTTTGCGTTCTCATGCCACCCTCTTCTGTTCCGGCAGTCCCAGGACCGCCGCCGCTCCCAGCACGGCGACGGCGACCAGGAGAACGCAACTTAGGGAATAGCTTCCGGTCACATCTCGCAAGTGACCCGTCAACCAGGGCGACACGGCCTCCGCGACTCCGCCCGCCGTCAAAATCACTCCCAGCAATCTGCCGAGAATCCGCACTCCAAAAATTTCCGCGGCCATCAGTGGAATGATCATGTAATCACCACCCAAGCCGACTCCGAAAACGGCCGCGGAGACTGACCGACTCAACGATGTGTGTCCCAAGAACAGCAATGGAATGCCTGCGGCCACCAGCACATAGGTGAATAGCATTACGAATTTCTTCGAGAAGCGATCCGCCAGCCACCCCATCAGCAAGCGTCCTACGATGCTAGACGCGAGCACGAGCGAAAGAACTTGTGCAGCTTCGCCCTGGGTGTAGTGTCGGTCAAGGCTCAACAGGAGCTTCAGGTTTTGTTGCGTCCCGCTGACCGCCGCGATCGAGCACATGCTGCCCAGGGTGAGCAAATAAAACGCGCCGCTTCCAAAGGCGTCTTTCAGTTCCTGCGGCCTCTCCATTTCGCGTTGTCGGTCGGCGAGCGGGGCCGCTTCCGGCACCAGGAATGCCAGTGGGAGGGAGGCTGCAACGATCAGCAGTCCTAACCATCGCAGGGCCGCCTGCCAACCGAAGTGTTGCACCAACACATGCGACATCCATGGTACTGTCGCGCCCCCCACCCCGATGCCGAGGTAAGCCATGCCCATCGCCTTGCCACGCGCCTTGTCGAACCATCGCGATAGCAATACCTGGTTGGGAAGCGGGCCCCCGCACACGTACCCAAGCGCGTTCAGAAAATAGAAAAAGTAAAACATTCCAAGTGTCGAGACCCAACCCAGCCCGACCAGCGCCGCGCCAGCGAGCAAAATACCCACCATCATGACGCGCCGCGGACCGAAGCGATCGATAATCCAGCCCGCGATAAATCCAAAAACTGGACCCACTACTAGTTTGCTCAAAGCATTCCCCGAGGTCACCTGGGCCCGCGTCCAGCCAAACTGCTGCACCATGAAATCGTAGTAGAAGGGCAGTCCCCACAGAGCGAGACCTACGATGCAAAACAAGACCACGAAAGCAGTCGCCGCAACCTGAATCGCAGGGCGTGAGTTGGAGATTGCTGTGCCTTCCAAGGCAGGTTGTGGCTCGCTCAACGTTCTTCTCCCAAGCTCTGCGAGTCTACTCAGCTACCCTACACGCTGGGGCTGACCGGATTTCACAATATCATCAGTGCCAACAGCGAGTCGTGCCTGCCCCAGTCGGTCACGCCCAGGTAACGGAAAAAGTATACGAGCCGGAGGAGGGCAATTTCTGTTTAGTTTGTCTGAAAATAAAGCTCAGTTTTTACCATTTGACAGTCCGCATGAGCGATTCATATAGTTTGCGGGACCGCGCGCTCGCGGATCGAACACTCCTGCGCGACGTGTCGACAAGAAGATTTGTCTGCCAGGTGCTCGATTTCGAAGAACGTGTTCAGAGGTGAGGCCGATGAAATTCTGGCTGCTTTGTCTGTTCGCGCTGGCCCTGCCGGTCGTCACCGCGGAGGAGACTGTGCCGGACGGATTTCAACAGTGGACCGCAGAGTCGTTAAAGCAGCTAGAGCAGACGCTTGAAGGCGAGGCGGCGACCAACCCACACCACATCTCGGTGCGCCACCTTTCGGATTTTGCGAACGACACCTTCATGCTCTCAAGGAGAGAGGCCGACGGAGTTGTAGAATGGCACGAAACGCAGGCCGACGTGTTCGTCGTGCAGTCGGGTTCTGCAACGCTCGTCGTCGGCGGAACGATGGTTGGCGGCGAGGTCACAGAGCTGCATGAGAAGCGCAACGGCACCATTGAGGGCGGCGCGCGGCGGAAACTGGCGGCGGGGGATATTGTTCGCATTCCAGCGCGCGTACCGCACCAGGTCTTGCTTGACGGCTCGAAAGGCTTCACTTACTTTGTGATCAAGGTGAAAGGCTATTAGCGGGAGATCCCCCAAGATGACTGAGATCACAACCGTGAAGCTCATCGCGGACGAGTCCAGGGCCGTCTCTAGGCGAAGCTTCATCAAGGGGGTCATCGCTGGGGGAGTAGCCGTGTCCTCGGCGAACTATTTGTTCCGCGCGTCGACGCTGCTGGGCCAGGCATCCACTTCCGGTACGGGCGAGCGGCTGATCACGATCAACGTCAACGGCCAGCCGCGGCGAGTTGATGTGGTGAAGCAAGAAACCCTGGCGTGGACGTTGCGCTACAAGTTGGGCCTTACTGGCACCAAGCTGGGGTGCGATCGCGCCGAATGCGGATCGTGCACTGTTCTGATCGACGACGTGCCTCACTATTCCTGCTCCGTGTTGACTCACACCGTGCGCAGCCGGAAAGTCGTGACCATCGAAGGGCTGGCCAGCGCAGACGGAACGCTGCACCCGGTGCAGCAGGGTGTGGTCGACGAACAGGGTTTTCAATGCGCGTTTTGCATGCCCGGTTTCATTATGTCGACCGTCGGATTTCTCAAGACGAACCCGAACCCGTCCCGAGCAGAACTGGCTCACGGAATCTCGGGGAACCTGTGCCGATGCCAGGACTACGACAAGATCCTCACCGCGATGATGCGGGGCGCGGAGATCATGAGGGGGAGCAAGCGTGTCTAGTCGACAGACTGAGCTTAGGAAATCCGGCGAGCGTCAGTACGGGGCTCAGTTCAAGTTGATCGGCAAGAATTATCCGACGGCTGACCTCTACGCCAAGGTGACCGGGCAGGCAAAATATGCCGAAGATTTTCGGGCCGACGGCATGTTGTTCTGCAAGCTGCTGCTGAGTCCGTTGCCGCACGCGCGGGTCAAACGCATCCATACGAAAGAAGCGCTCTCGATGCCCGGGGTGAAAGCGATTCTCACGGCAGAGGACCTTCCGGCCCCGGCTGACAGCCTGACCGACAACGGCACCGTCATCAAGGCCAGCAAGTGGGGTGAACGGGCGCTCACCCTGGAGCCCGTGTACCGGGGCGAACCTATCCTGGCGGTGGCTGCCGTCGATGAGCTTACGGCAGCTGAAGCGATTGAAAAAATTCAAATTGACTTCGAGCCGCTTCCTTTCGTCCTGGATCCGCTCGAAACTCTGCGGCCGGGGGGGCCGAATCCGAGGACGGATGGAAACTCATGGCTTCCTCCCAAGAGTCCCCAGCCGCCTGAGATCGCGGAGCTCAAATGGACAGCGGCGGACTTTGAAAACGCGAAAGATGGCCAGCTTCCATTGGGGAAGACGCCCGACTCATGGTCTTACGGCGATCTCGATGCGGGCTTCAAGAAGGCCGCACTTGTTCTCGATGAAACGTTCGTCACGCCCGACACTAGCCATCACACACTCGAAACCCGCAGCGCCCTGGCGTACTGGCAGAACGGCAAGGTCTACGTTCACTCCGGATCCCAGAGCACGGTGCAAACCGTGCCGGCGATCGCGCGGTGGCTGAACATCGATGCGAGCAAAGTTGTTTTTATCAGCGAATACACGGGGGGCGGGTTTGGCAGCAAGGTCACCGCCGCGATCTCGCTCATCATTCCGGCACTGCTTTCGCGAAAGGCCAGCGCTCCGGTAATGATGCGAATCAGCCGCGAGGAGGAGACTTTTATCGGCCGGGGTCGTCCCAGCTTGATGGGACGAATGAAGGCCGGGTTCGCCGGCGACGGTCGGATCACCGCCCTCGAGATGTTTGTCATCTGCAACAACGGCCCCTACGAGGGACAGGGCGATGCTCCGACGGCGGGGCGCATCGTTTCGCTTTTGTACCAGCCGCAGTCAATGCGTTGGCGAGGCGTGACCGTGATGACGAACACGCCGCCCCGAAGTCCGCAGAGCGCGCCCGGAGGCATGCAGGGAATCTCCATCATGGAGCCGATCGTCGCGAAGGCTGCGCGCAAACTGGGAATCGACCAGGTTGCCATTCGCCGCATCAATTGTCCGGAGGGCAAGGCGGCATTCGGGCCAGAGGTGAAGGGCACACGGCCGCATGCGACAAGTGCTTTCATCAAGGAAGCACTCGACCGTGGCGCCGAACATTTCAACTGGCGCGAGAGAACGGCAGCGGGCCCGAAGCGGATCGGTTCGAAAGTGCGCGGCGTCGGTGTAGCTCTGAGCTGCTTTTACGGCGGCTCGGTGGGATTCGATGGTCTTCTTCTGATCAAGCCGGATGGCCGGGTTAGGTTCCAGTCGGGAATCGGAAATCTGGGAACGGAGTCCGTGATTGATGTTCACCGTGTGGGCGCGGAGATTCTAGGAGTCCCCTGGGAAAAGTGCGATGTCATATGGGGTAATACCTCGAGAAATCTTCCCTTCACCTGTGTCTCCGGCGGTAGCCAGACAACCCACGCCATGACGCGTGCCGCGCACGCCGCTGCCATGGATGCAAGAAAGAAGCTGCAGGAGATCGCGGCGAAGATTCTCGGCGGAAAGCCGGAACATTACGAAGTCGCGAACCAGCGGGTGTTCCGCAAGGGTGGCGGTGCGGGCATGACATTTGCACAGGCTGCTCAACATGCAATTCAACTCGGCGGGGTCTACGATGGTCACACAGCGCCCGCCGACGTCAATAAACTCACGCAGGCTTCAATCGCGGCGTTGGCCGGGCAAGGCCTCGTAGCGGCGGCGCGCGACAATTACCCACGCGACGGGACCACTTTCTCCTATGTCGCAAGCTTTGCCGAGGTGGTGGTGGATGTCGAGACTGGTGTCTACCAGATAGTCGACTTTCTTGCGTACGCCGATGTCGGCACCGTGATTCACCCACGGGCACTGGGTGGCCAGGTTCTTGGACGATCAGTGCTTGGGATCGGTCATGCGATCGGGCAAAAGTGGGTGTACGACCCGCACTACGGCGCGATGCTCTCCACCCGCTTTCATCACAGCAAACCGCCCACGATCCTGGACATCCCGGTCAACATGCAATGGGAAGCGCTCGACATCCCCGACCCGGAGACCCCGGTGGGCGCTCGCGGTATTGGGGAGCCTCCGGTCGGCGGTGGATGTGCGGCGATCCTGAACGCCCTTTCCGACGCACTGGGAGACGAGATCTTCCGGCGAGCGCCCGTTAACGCCGACACTATTCTGACCTCGCTAGAGGCGGGACGGCCCATGCAACATCCGTTGATGGCCCACATTTAAGGGGGAGAGCTAGAGGAGCGCCATGGCTGTAATCCGAGATGTGATGCCCGCTTTTGAATTGTTTCAGCCCAACTCCACGGCGGAAGCACAGAAGCTTCTCGAACAGCATGACAACGCCTGGATCCTGGCAGGAGGCCTGGACAGCTTTGATTGGCTGAAAGACCGAATCAAGAAACCGAAGGTAGTAGTCGACTTGAGCGGCATCGAGGAACTCAAGGGCATCCGCGCCACCGCTGACGGCATCGAGATCGGTGCCATGGCTACGCTCACCGACATTGCAAGAAATCCCGTGGTCCGGCAGAACTACAGTGTGCTGGCGCAAAGCGTCGAACTGGTGGCCTCGCCGCAGATTCGCAACCAGGGCACCATCGGAGGAAATGTCTCACAAGACGCGCGCTGCTGGTACTACCGGGCAGGGTGGCCGTGCTATCGCGCTGACGGAAATATCTGCTACGCCGATACTCCGGTGGGCAGGAATCGCGAGCACGCCATCCTCCACGCAGATCGTTGCGTCGCCGTGAATCCGTCCGACTCTGCTCCCGCGCTGATTGCACTCGACGCGAAATTCGTAGTCCGCACGCGCAAGGGCGAGCGCATAGTCGATGCCGAAGATTACTTCGTCGGGCCTGAGATCGACATTACGCGCTTGCATATTCTGGAGCCCGGCGACCTGCTTACTGCCATTCGCATACCTTCCACTTGGGCCGGTGCCAAGTTCTACTTTGAAAAGGTTCGAGATCGGAATGTTTGGGACTTCGCACTGATGAACGTGGCCTCAGCGATGGTGACGACGGGCGACAAGATCGATAGAATCCGGATCGCCGTGAACGGCGCGGCGGCCCGTCCCTTGCGGCTGAAAGCGGTGGAGGACGCTGTCCGCGGGCAACCAGCGAACGCTGCCACGGGCGAAATGGGTGGCAACCTTGCGGTGCAGGGCGCAGTTCCATTGCAGTTTAACGCCTACAAGGTCCCGCTAATGAGAAATCTGGTGAAACGCGCCATCGGGGGAGTGCAGGAGGCAACGTGGGCATCCTAGAGTGGGCGACCAGCCCGTGGGGCAAAGCCGTTCCGGTTCACATTGCCTGGTTCTTGGTCTGGGTCGCGGTGCTTGCGGGATTGCTGTTTGTCATCGGGCACGCGATCTACATCGCCCTTCTCGCTCGTCCCAAAGAGTTCGCCAGTAGTGATTCGCCCACGACGGCTGCCCGCATTCCCGAGCGTGTCCCCCGTCACTCACTCACGGCACGGCTGTTTCACTGGGTCATGGCGATCGCAATGTTCGCCCTGCTGCTCACGGCATTTCTGCCGAAGGTAGGGGTTCGCTTCGAATGGGTAACCTACCACTGGATCGCAGGCGTCTTGTTAACGGCTTCGATCATCTTCCACGTCATCCACGCGTCGTTCTTCCTGGACTTCTGGTCGATCTGGCCGGACGCCGTAGATTTGCGGGATGCCCTCAGAAGAACGCGACGCTTTATCGGTGAGGCTGCGCCACCGCCGGATCGGTTTGCGAAATACCCCCTGGAGAACAAGCTTTACCATCTGTCAATCATGGCGGCCGGTCTTTCGGTGATCGTGACCGGGGTGTTCATGATGCAGCGGGTCCGGACGACTTTCTTTGTGCGCAATCCGTATGCGTTGAGCGACCTGTCGTGGGGCATGACGTACGTGCTGCACGGACTGGCGGGCGTCGGGCTGATCACTCTGGTGATGATGCACGTATACTTTGGCCTGCGCCCGGAGAAGCGCGCAATCACGAAATCGATGATCTTCGGGTGGATGAGCCGCGACTTCTATCTGAAAGAACACGATCCACGGCGCTGGCCCGTCGAGGCATCACCATCAACACCCAAACCAAGCGGGAGCTAACCAACGGATGTCGAGTGATGTGCAAGGGCGCTGCTCCGCGATCGAAGAGTGTTATGAGTTCATGCTGGCGTACGCCGCGCAAGGGCTTCCTAGCGACGTTGGCAGCGCAACCGGCGGACAGATTCGCGAGTATCTCGAGCGGGCTATCGCAGCGGCAGCCGGACTCGCGCAAGCCCTCGCTGTCGCGGTAAAGCAAGAGAGTCTTGAGCCGGCTAACCGCTATCATGCGTTCTTCCAGGTGGTCGCCCGCGACGCCAACGACTCCATCGCTGCGATCCAGTTGGTCCTGGCACAAGCGATCATAAGCTCGCAGTTGATCGACAATCTGAATGCATCCATCCATCTCCGCGCTCTGCTGACGGATCTATTCCTGGTGAGCGAGATTCTGAAAACACAGCCCACGCCGGCCAAGCCGGTGGGGTAAGCTATCCGCCGGTTGCCTTTTCGTTATTCAACAATAGGTGTCCCCACAGTGTGTGTGGTGCGTGACATCTCCAGGAGGAACTCATATGCCAACGCGGTTTGTGAGAGCTGTGCTGATTCTGATGATGACAGCATGTGCAACAGGAGCTTTGGCGCAGGCTCCGAACCCTTACGGACTACCCGTGAGCGTCGAAAACGCGAGAAAAGCGGCGGCA